>VOFB01000729.1_pt1 | contig 239383 bp, 224 predicted proteins | sample 5384141 | NCBI WGS metagenome assembly VOFB01 (sample SAMN12384721, study PRJNA508395) | human gut metagenome | isolation source: healthy gut A | host: Homo sapiens | reverse complement strand
GAACATCGTCAGGAAAAGATCAAAAAAGCCGTAACGGAACCACTTGAGGACATCCAGCGGGGCGTGGGCTTGCAGCGGGAGCATTTAAGGTCTGTCCCCAGCTTGCTGAACAGTTGTCCCCGTCCGCAGAAGTGGTTGCAAAAGAATTTGTTCCCGCCAAAGATGGCTAAGAGCAGCGGCAGAAGAAAATCGATCATGCCCAGCCATGCAAACAGGATGTTGAAGAAGCCCAGTGCAAAATAGATGATGGCATACACCCACAGGTAATCGTACCAATGTTTTGCTTTCTTCATGCCTCGTCCCTCGCTTTCACCTCAATGCAGCCGACGGGACAGAGTTTTGCGCACTTGCCGCAGCCTACGCATCGTTCCGCCTCCACGGCGGCGTAGCAGCCGCGGCGCACCTTGACGGCCCCCAGTGGACAGGTATTTTCACACACACCGCAGGCGACGCACCGCGTCTTATCTACGGCAGCCAGTTTCTTTGACAGCATAGCGTTCCTCCCTTAATCCTGCAAGGATTTGTAATAGAGCATACAGTGGCAGAATCCTTCGAAGCCGGGATCTGCAATTTGATCCTTAAACTCCTGGCACATACATTTGGTCGCCTCTGTGCGTTCCCTGCGGCAGGGGCAGTACCCGCCGGTGCGCTTGAGTCCTTTTCTGATGGTGTTGACAATCTCCTGATCGGGATTGAGCTTGATTTTCATGTTCGCCACCTCTTTCTTGATTGTGGCTTTATCATACCGCAGGACAAAGCATTTTTCTGTGACGAGGTTACGTTACGGCAAATTTTTATATAAGCGAGAAAGAGCCGTGAAGTGGTATCTTACATACTGCTTCACGGCTCTTTGTTTATAGGTTTTGTTGTGCTTCCTTACTCAACCACAGAAAACTGGTCTTTGCCAACTGAACATAAGGGGCATTCAAAATCATCCGGAATATCTTCCCATTTTGTACCCGGTGCAATGCCGCCTTCCGATAGCCCTTTTTCTTCGTCGTATTCCCAACCACACACATCGCATACATATTTCATAATGAAATTCTCCTTTCTTGTTTTGTATCATGATATGTCTATTTTTAATAATATTCGGTTAACTTGTCGCTATTTTTATCAGAAACGATCACACTTTCCACAGACTGTGGAGGTTGCAATAGGCGTAGACCGCTTCGACCTCGTCGCCCTCGCAGAGAGCGAAGCAGACCTCCGGCTTTTCGCCGGGATGCAGTTCCTTGCGCTGATTGCCCTGCTTGGTCTGGAGAGATACCCACTCGATGTAGTGCTCCGGCAGCATGGGATGCTCCACGGAGCCGACCTTGACATGGACGATGCCGTTTTCCACCGTCCAGACAGGAACATGCTTCTCCACGGCAGCGTCGGTGGTACCGGGAACGATCTCGCTCATCGGCTCGCCGCAGCAGATGACGGGAACGCCGATGTCCTTGATTTTGGCAATGATGTTACCGCAATGCTTGCAAATGTAAAACTTCTGCTCCATGATGATTCTCCTTTTCCTTTAATAGTTTTCCGCGTGAATTTCAAAGTAGCTCTGGGGATGGTTGCAGGCGGGGCAGACCTCCGGGGCTTTCTCCCCCACGACGATGTGACCGCAGTTGCGGCACTCCCACACCTTGACCTCGCTTTTGGCGAAGACCTGCGCCGTCTCTACATTGCGCAACAGGGCGCGGTAACGCTCCTCATGGTGCTTTTCGATGGCAGCGACCAGACGGAAACGCTGCGCCAGCTCATGAAAGCCTTCTTCATCGGCGGTTTTGGCAAAGCTGTCATACATATCGGTCCATTCGTAATTCTCGCCCTCAGCGGCGGCGAGAAGATTTTCGGCGGTGTCGCCGATGCCGTTCAGCTCCTTGAACCACAGCTTGGCATGTTCCTTCTCGTTATCAGCAGTTTTGAGGAACAACGCCGCGATTTGCTCGTAGCCTTCCTTCTTGGCCTTGGATGCAAAATAGGTGTACTTGTTGCGTGCCTCGGACTCACCGGCAAAGGCAGCCATCAGATTTTTTTCGGTTTGAGTACCTGCGTATTTCGTTTCTTTCATGGTCGACGCTCCTTTCAGCTTTTCTGCTTTTATTGTACCAAATTTATGATTTCTTTCTGTGACAAGGTCACATTTCTTTTTATTTTAGGCGATTTAGTCTGTTCTTATCCCGCAGCGTGATTGCGCCTCGTCTTAGCTCCACAAGCCCGTCCTCCGAGAAGCCTTTTGAGCATCCGTGCCACCGCCTCCCGCGCCGAGCTGATGTGCCGGGCGATCTGCTCATGGGTCATGCGTATCGTGTCGGAGCCGGTACGCTCCGCTTCGGCAAGGAGAAATTCTGCCAGCCGCCGATCCAATCCCTTGAACATGATCTGCTGCATCGCCCACATCACATCAGAAAACCGTTTCGTTGCCAACTCATAGAGGAAGCAGCGGACATGAAGATTTTTCTCCTTGAGTGCAGCGATGACATTTGCAGGGATAATCAGAACTTCCGTATCCGGTCCTGCGGTCATTTGCGTATCAAAGGTGATCTGACTGATCACGCAGGAGGCAGAAAGCACGCATAGTTCGCCCGGATACAGCCGGAACAATGTGACTTCTCGCCCTTCCTCGGAGAGAAGATAGGTGCGGATTTCACCGGAAAGGACGAACAGCATTCCGAGACATTCGCTGTCGCTGCTGTGTATGAACGCTCCCTTTTCATAATGACGGACAAAGGCGCTTCGGCGCAGCGTTTCTTGCTCCTGCTCGGTCAAAGATGACCAGAACGGAAGTCGTGTCAGTGTGCGTTCCATGTCAGTGGCAGCTATGCTTGCCGCAGCCGTGGTCACCGCAGGTGTGACCAGCCTCGCCGTGCTCATGGTCATGGTGGTCACAGTGAACATTGGGATCGTAGCCCAGATTTCCGCTGAGCAATGCGTTCACCGCTGCGTCAGCGTCCCCGCTGACACCGCCGTAGAGCTTGATGCCCGCTTCGGCCAGAGCTGCCTGCGCACCGCCGCCGATGCCTCCGCAAATCAAAGTGTCCACGCCGTTCTGCATCAGGAAGCCTGCCAGTGCGCCGTGACCGCTGTCGTTGGTATCAACAACTTCCGCATGAGTGATTTTGCCGTCCGCAACTTCATAAAGCTTGAACTGTTCGGTATGGCCGAAATGCTGAAAGATTTGACCGTTTTCATAGGTAACTGCAATTTTCATAATGGATTCTCCTTTGCAATTTTTATTGGATTTTTCTGTGTTGGCTCTCTGCGTCCGGCAGCAGCGGCCGCAGAGGGCTGCCTCCTGTCCTCCGCAGATGCGGTATTTTCCCCCGGTGATGTGCAGCGGTTTCCCGTGGACAAGACACGCTGCGATCTTGCGCCGTGCGACTTCGTAAATCTCCTGCACGGTAGAGCGGGAAATGTCCATTTGTGCGGCACACTGTTCGTGGGTTTGCTGCTCCAAGTCAACCAGCCGAATGACCTCGTACTCGTCCAGCGTCAGCAGGATTGGCTCGGTATTCTCGCACCCGTTGGGGCAGAATTTTTCGACTTGTGGTACATCACAAATCCGACGGCACCGTGGCGGTCTTGGCATAGATACGCCCCCTTTGTTTCCGGTATATACCGATTATAACACACCGGGCAGAAAAAAAGCAATATCCTTTTCAAAAGCCGCTGCAATTTCCGTCCACATGTAGAGCTGGTTGATATTCGGAGTCGAATGCTACATGTAAGCCATGATCGTATTGTCAGATTATCTACATTTGGCAGAACTTCGCAGGGCATGATGAATTTGCTTGGATTCATTATGAGTTTAGTTTACATGCAAGCCCTTCACGGGCGGTTGTCCGCCTATGAACGGCTTGTAAATTCTCAAAGTTTTTTAGTCCCTACTTGACACAAGAAGACCTATCCCGCTTTGGCAGAAACTACAAGGAAACCGGCAACTATCTGGAGCGCATCTTTCCATTCCTGGGCGTGCGCTTCATTGCCGTCAATGACCATTTTGACACCATCGACCCCAACAGTACCGACAGCGATATTGCGGGCATCAAGAACTGGTTCAACGAGTTTTTCGCCAAAGACACCAGCCGCAAGATCCGTGCTGTCAATAAGGCAAAGGGGGAGCGCGGAGAGCGCTTGACCACCAACGTTCCCTACGGCTATAAACATGACTCTGTCGATCCTAAGAAGTGGGTGATTGATGAGGAAGCGGCGCAGATTGTGAAGCGGATCTTCGCACTCTGTATGGAGGGAAAAGGACCGAGCCAGATCGCCGCCCTGCTGGAAAAGGAAAAGGTGCTGAACCCCACCGCCTCCAAACAGCGGGAGGGCAGAAAAACACTGCATCAGACCCCGGAGAACGAGTATCGCTGGCACGAAAGCACCGTTGCTTATATCCTCGAATACATGGAGTACACAGGCTGCACGGTCAATTTCAAGACCTACACCAATTCCATCTGGGACAAGAAGCAGCGGGAGAATCCGATGGAGAATCGTAAGATTTTCTATAACACCCACCCGGCAATCATATCTCTGGAAGTCTTCGATAAGGTGCAGGAGATTCGGCAGCAGCGGCACCGCAGAACGGCAACGGGAAAGAGCAATATGTTCTCCGGTCTGGTGTTCTGCAACGACTGCAAGCAGAAGCTCTACTACTCCACCACCAGCTATTTTGAAAAGCGGCAGGACTTCTTTATCTGCTCCACACATCGTGCCAACAAGGACAAGTGCAGCGGACATTATATCCGTGCCGTTGTGCTGGAACAAATCGTCTGGAAGCACATTCAGGAGGTCATATCGGTAGTCACTCGCTACGAGGCTTATTTCCGTTCCGAAATGGAGCAAAAGCTCCGTATACAGAGCGAGGAATCGCTGCGGCTGCATCAGAAGCGGCTGGCACAGGCTGAGAAGCGAATCGGAGAGCTTGACCGCCTTTTCATCCGCATTTACGAGGACAATGCAGCCGGTCGGCTGGACGATGAACGCTTTGCCATGATGAGCAAGAATTACACCGAGGAACAGAAAGACCTCAAAGCCGAGGTCAAAGATCTGCAACAGCAAATCCATGAACAGGAACAGCAGGCAGAGAATATAGAGCAGTTTGTTCAGCGGGTAAAGAGGAACAGCACCCTCACGGAACTGACCCCTATGTCCTCAGAGAGCTTGTCAAGGAGGTCTATGTAGATGCACCTGACAAGTCCAGCGGCAAGCGCAGACAGAAGGTGTATATCGAGTACGACCTTGTGGGCTACATTCCCGTGGATGAGCTGCTAAAAGCGGAACAGGCATGACCGAAATCATGCCTGTTCCAAGAAATTTGATTTTACTGTCTTACCAGCAGGGGGCTTCGAGGCGGTTCTTTGATTTTTGTTCAAAGCTTAATCCGAAAGCTGCCACTCGATTGTTCTCTGTCCCGAATCGGCAAGGATTTGGTTGCACTTTGAAAAATGTTTGCAGCCGAAAAATCCGTTGTAGGCCGAAAGCGGGCTCGGGTGCACCGTTTCAAGCTTTACATGAATCGGGTTTGTGATGACCTTTGCTTTTTGCCGCGCATTCGCTCCCCAAAGCAGGAAAACAACCGGCTCCGTCTTTTTGTTAAGCTCGGAAATTACCCTGTCCGTAAAAATCTCCCAGCCCATTCCCTTGTGGCTGTTCGGCTGATGTTCGCGCACCGTGAGAACCGAATTCAACATTAAAACGCCTTGCTTTGCCCACTCGGTAAGCTCTCCGTGATGCGGGGGAATGAACCCGACATCGTCGGAAAGCTCCCGAAAAATATTTTTCAGGGACGGCGGCGGGGCAATGCCTTTCAAAACGGAGAAGCAAAGCCCGTGCGCTTGGTGCGGCCCGTGATACGGATCCTGTCCAAGTATCACTGCCCGCGTGTTTTCAAACGATGTATATCGAAGCGCATTGAAAATATCATACATATTCGGATACACAACGCATTTTCTGTATTCGTCGGCCAGGAACTTCCGCAAATTCCTGTAGTAGTCTTTCTGAAATTCGTCTTTAAGAATTTCGTCCCAATCGTTGCCGAGATTTACCATTTATCCTCCGTATTCCGCTGCGTTTTACACAAAATCAACATACTTTTTTGTTTTGCTCAAATGCCGAGCATTGCAGAAGCGATTGCAAAATAAATAAGCAGCGCAATCGCATCAACAATTGTTGTAATAATCGGACTTGCCATGACAGCGGGATCGAGTCCGATTTTTTTCACAAGCAAGGGCAGCGTGCAGCCGAAAAACTTTGCAACAACGACCGTTGCCAAGAGTGTCAGACTCACCGTCAGCGAAACAAAAACCCCCAGTCTGTCGAACAGCATCAGTTTTCCGAAGTTTACAACAGCGAGCGTTGCGCCGCAAAGCAATGCAACGCGCATCTCCTTGAACATGATCCGAAAAATATCAGAAAACCGAATCTCCGCCAAAGAAAGGCTGCGTATAATCGTTACGGACGATTGGCTGCCGGAATTGCCGCCCGTGTCCATCAGCATCGGGATGAACGATGTCAGGATGATGTTTGCTGCAAGCGCAGCTTCGAATTTTCCGATTATCAGCTGTGTGAAAACCGCTGAAAGCATCAAAAGCAGCAGCCACGGTATGCGGCTTTTGTACAGATCCGTCACGCTGAGCCGCGGATACGGTTTGTCCGACGGGGTGATAGCAGCCATCTTTTCAATGTCTTCAGTCGCTTCATCACGCATAACGTCGATTGCATCGTCAACCGTAACTATACCTACCAGCCTGTTTTCGCCGTCCACAACAGGCATGACTGTCAAGTCGTATTTTGCGAACATATCCGCAACAACTGCAATATCATCAAGTGTTCCGACGGAGATAACATTTTCATCCATCAGATCGGAAACAACGGCCCTCGCATTGGCAAGCACAAGCGTCCGCAAAGAAACAAGGCCGATAAGCCTGCGTTTTTCGATTACATAGCAGATGTCAATCGTTTCCTTATCTACTCCGGTCAGCCGAATATGATCCAGTGCCTCCGCGGCGGTCATGGATGAATGCAAATCCGCAAATTCCGGAGTCATTATGCTTCCTGCGCTGTCCTCCGGATATTTCAGCAATTCGTTTATGTCACGTCGAACATCGGGCGAAGCCTGCTTCAATATGCGCTTAACAACGCTTGCGGGCATCTCCTCCACAAGATGCCGCGTCATCCGCATACATTTCATTCACAATATCAGCAAGCTCTTTGTCGGAAAAAGCATTTATCAGCTGCTCCTGCAGCACGGGTTCCATTTCAACGAAAACATCCGCCGCCGTTTCCTTTGGCAAAAGGCGAAAAAGCATGAGCAGCCGCTGCGCAGGCTGATCACGGAAAATCACGGCAATATCTGCCGGGTTAACGGTTGAAAGAATATCTTTCACGCTGTTATAATTCTTGCGCTCGAGCAGAACCTCCACCGTCTGCGATAAATCTGTTGAAAACACTGCCATTGTTCTTCTTTTGAAAGCCGCAGGTCGAGAAACAAGGCAAAAGACCTGCGCTTGCAGCATGGTTTCGATTGAGAAAAGCTGCCGATGACTTATTGCGCGGATACGCAGCAAATCCCGAGTATACCCCGATTTCAAGCTGTTGTTCGCGCAATAATTTTTCGGAAGCTCCCTATGGTTTTTTTCTCAAATTTCGCTGCCCGGATGATTCAGCCGGAGTTTGAACGCGGAATTGCGGGTTCATGTGAAAGAACGCAAACAGGAACGGCTATAATTCCGCTCCAAGCCTGCCGCAAAAGCCTGCCATATGAAATCACTTGTGTTTCAACAGCAAAATTTCAATTGCAAAACAGTATAACCGCAGGAGTCATACAGGGTTTGTTCGGCGCATTCAGTACATGTTTTTGTTTTCCGCGCATCATGTTCTCGTTTCGGTTGGGAACATCCGCACTTGTGCTGCTGTCAGCTTCCATAATAACTCCTTTGATTTTTTCGGTCAGGGACTTTACCTTTTCCGTGTTTTAAGTGTAAAATAAACTTGTGCATTTGTCAATCCCCGCAAAGTAATTTTTGAACACCGTCCGTCCTTTGCCGTTTTGTTCTGCCGCGTGCGCCGACCTCGACTGTGTTTTCGCTGTTGACAAACGGACAGCACGGCACTATAATCAAGAAAAAAGTGCGAAAGGGTGCGGATTCATGACGGAAGGCAAGATTTACAGCAAAATCAGTTTGTTTGCGCTGCCGATCTTTATAGGGCAGCTTTTTCAGCAATTTTACAATGTTGCAGATTCCCTCGTGGTCGGCCGTTATTTGGGCAAACAGGCACTTGCGGCCGTCAGCTCGTCCGGCAGTTTGATTTTTCTTCTTGTCGGATTCATTAACGGCGTTTTTGTAGGCGCGGGAGTTGTTATCGGACGATATTACGGCGCACGTGAAAATGAAAAAGTTCATACCGCCGTTCATACCACAACCGCATTTGCAGTGCTGTCGGGCTTGTTCCTTACCGCCGCCGGAATGCTTCTCACGCCGGTTATTCTCCGCCTGATGAACACTCCCGCCGACGTTTTGCCCGAGTCCATACGATACTTCCGTTTATATTTTGCCGGCGCACTCGGCAATGTTCTTTATAATGCCTTCAACGGCATTTTTCAGGCGCGCGGCGACAGTCGGCATCCGCTTTACTATTTGATAATTTCATCAATTACCAACGTTGTTCTTGATATTCTGTTTGTAAAATATTTTAAATGGGGTGTCGGCGGGGCTGCAGCAGCAACGGTTATATCGCAGTTCCTGAGCGCAATTATCTCATTCGTTAAACTCACCACTGTTGACGACGTCCACAAAATCGTCCCGCATGATGTTCGTATTGATTGGCCGATGCTTAGGGAAGTGCTTGCGACCGGATTGCCGACAGGCGTTCAGAATTCCGTGATCGGGCTTGCAAACGTAATCGTTCAATCCAACATCAACGATTTCGGCTCCGATGCGATGGCGGGCTGCGGTGCGTATTTCAAAATAGAGGGGTTTGCTTTTCTCCCGGTAACAAGTTTCAGCGTTGCACTTACAACTTTTACAAGTCAGAACCTCGGAGCGAAGCAATATGACAGAGTAAAAAGGGCACTGCATTCGGGCTTATCTCCGGCGTTGCACTTGCGGAACTCATCGGAATTGTGTTTGTGATTTTCGCACCGTCGCTTATTGCCATGTTTAACAGTTCGCCCGAAGTTGTCGCTTTCGGCGCAATGCAGGCACGAACGGAAGCACTTTTTTACTGTGTTTTGTCGCTTTCACACTGCATGGCCGGAATCATCCGGGGAGCGGGGAAAACGATGGTTCCGATGCTTATCATGCTGATTTGCTGGTGCGTTATCCGCGTTGCATATATTACTATAACTGTGCATTTTATTCCCGATATCCGCGTAGTTTTCTGGGGATATCCGATAACATGGATGCTCAGCTCGGTCTGTTTCACGCTCTACTATTTCAAAGGCGACTGGATGCATAATTTCGAACGCTTGGACGCCCGCCGGAATGCGGCGGCAAACCGAAATTGATTTAAATTACTGATAAAATACGAAAGGAATCCAAAATGGAAGTAAACGCAAAAAGAGCATTTGAGCTGCTGAACAAGCTCTCCTTCGAACGCGTGTCCTGCACGGCGGAAGAAACCCGCACGGCAGAGGCGCTGCTTGCCGAAATCGACTCATTTACATGGGCGCGTTCGGACATACAACGTGAAATTGAAGTTTTCAAGGCGTCAACCGGCACCGTTACCGCGGCAAGGTTGATCGTTACCGAGCCGTACGAGAAAGAATACCCGGTAACAGCCTACCTGCGTTCCGACAGCACACCTGATGACGGGTTGGAGCTTGAACTTGTTTACGTTGAAAACGCGCTCCCCGCGAATCTGCTCGGTGTTGAAGGTAAGGCCGTTCTTGTCAACGGACGATTCGGTTTTGAAGCTTACGGGCGCATTCAAAAGGCAAAACCTGCCGCAATAATCGGTTTTACCGGCAACATCCTTGATAAAGATGACGAAACCGATCACGGTATCTGTAAAATTCGCGAAACCTACACCGCCGAATTCGGCGGCAACATCCTCGTTAATTTGAAGGCGAAGGATGCGCTTGAAATTGTTTCAAAAGGTGCAAAAAAGATTAAGCTGTTTGTCAGCAGTACTGCGACTGAGGCCGAATCACGCAACGTATGCGTTACACTGCGCGGAACGGATCTTGCAGAAGAAATCGTGTCGTTCGGTGCGCACTACGACAGCGTTCTGTTTTCAATGGGCGCATATGATAACATGAGCGGCTCCGTTATCATCATGGAATTATTGCGCTATTTTGCGGCAAATCCTCCGCGCCGCACATTGAAATTCAATTGGTTCGGTTCAGAGGAACAGGGCCTTCTCGGTAGCAAGGCGTATGTTGCCGCTCACGAGGCGGAGCTTGAAAAGCATCGTTTGATGGTCAACGTCGATATGGCCGGTCCCATTCTTGGCTCTGAGCATATATTTATCATGGGGGATGCGCCCATGAAGAGTTATGTTGAAGGGATGATGAATGAACTCGGCGCCGCCGTTGTATATCATGAGGATGTTTATTCAAGCGACGGAACTCCGTTCTCCGACAAGGGCATACCTGCAATAAACTTCACGAGGGTAAATGCAAACGGAACCGGCTTTATTCACGATCGCCGCGATGCACTTGCAAACGGTTTCCTCTCGGCGGATGCACTCGGCATAACGCTTAACTTGGCTCTGGAGTTTTCGAAACGGGTCGTCAATGCTCCGATTTTCCCGATCGAGCGCAAAATTTCCGATTCCATGCGAGATAAAATCGACAAGTATTTGTTCAGAAAATGTAACAAATAACCCTCTGCACTTTTGACTTTCGATCGGAAGTGTCTGTTTTCACGCTGATTTGTTTACATGATTTCCCGGGAAATACTCTGTTTAAACGGACTGTTCCTCGGGAATTTTCTGTTTTTGCATCTCGCCGCTCATTTCCCGGGAAATGCTGCGCGGTTTTAACTTAAATTCATCTATTTTCGCAAAGCGAATATATTTATTAATATTTAATTTTTGTGTTTTCAAAAAATTACTTTGGTGCTATAATCAGGCTGAAAATGAGAAGAGCGGGCAATGCCCGAAGGGATGGTCTGATTTGAAGCTGCTGGATAAATTAAAGTCTTTCGGTCAACGTCGTGATGTTGATATGACGGAGGGCGGAATCACACGTCATATTGTGTGTTTTGCAATTCCTTTACTGCTCGGGAATCTTTTTCAACAATTCTACAACACGGTTGACAGTTGGGTCGTCGGCAACTATGTCAGCGACACGGCTTTTTCGGCTGTCGGCACTGTCGGCCCGATCATTAATATGCTGATAAACACGTTCCTCGGGCTCAGCACCGGCGCAAGTGTTGTCATTTCGCAATTTTACGGTGCAAAACAGCATGAGCGCGTGCAGGACGCTGTTCACACGTCCGTGATGATGACGCTTATCTTGGGCGTTGTTTTCACCATTATCGGCATTGCAATGACGCCGCTGATGCTGAATCTGATGGAAACTCCGGACTCCGTACGTCCCGAGGCAACGCAGTACCTTATTATCTATTTCTCCGGAATAATCAGTCTTATGCTCTATAATATGGGCTCCGGCATTCTTCGCGCGATCGGCGATTCACAGCGTCCTTTTTATTTTCTTGTTGTTTCAGCGCTGACAAATGTTGTGCTTGACCTTGTGTTTGTTCTTGTGTTCAAAATGGGAGTTTCCGGTGTTGCGATCGCAACTGTCATCGCTCAGACGCTTTCGGCCGCACTTGTTCTCATCGTACTCCTCCGTGCAAAAAACTGCTGTCGGCTTTCGCTTAAGAAATTGCGCATTCATCGCTCCATGTTCGCAAAAATTCTGAAAGTCGGCATTCCCGCCGCTCTTCAAATGGCTGTTACGGCATTTTCGAATGTTTTCGTGCAATCATACATCAACAGTTTCGGCGAGGACTGCATGGGCGGCTGGACAGCCTATGTCAAAATCGATCAGTTCCTCTTCCTTCCGATGCAGAGCATTTCGCTCGCTGTGACAACATTTGTCGGGCAGAATCTCGGCATTAATCAGGTTGCGCGCGCAAAAAAGGGAATCCGCGCCGGAATGCTTATGGCCGTCGCCTGCACCGCGCTTTTAATGGTGCCGGTGCTGATTTTGCTCCGCAGCTTGTTGAATTTTTTAATAAAAAACGTGAAATTGTGGATTACGGTTCAATGCTTCTCCGTCTGATTTCGCCCTTTTATGTTTTCTGCTGCATCAATCAGATTTTTGCGGGTGCGCTTCGCGGAGCGGGCAACAGTCGAACACCGATGTTCATAATGATAGGTTCATTTGTTGTATTTCGTCAGATTTATCTTTTTATCATGGCGAACTATATCAGCAACACAATTAAACCCATTGCGCTGAGCTATCCTGCCGGTTGGCTTTTGTGCAGTCTTATCACCGCATTATATTTCAAGTTTGCAAAGTGGGAAAAACATCGCGTTGTTGATATTGAGTAGCATTGCGGCATACGGTCGGATTTTGCGGACAAATTTGCGGCAGGGCTTGAAATCCGCGGATTAATATGTATAATTTAAGCACCGGGCGGCGCGAACCTGCTGTTTGTCCGCTGATTTTACGAACGGAGCCGCGCATGGGTTTATTCCGTGCGCAACTTATTGATGAGTTTTTTTCGATTAACCGATAAAACCGCCGGAACAAAACCGGCGGAAGAAGCGGGCAGCACGGGCTTTCGGCGCGCAGTTCGAATAATCAGAACTGTGCTCATATGTTTTGCCGCTGCATTGTATGTTTTTTATTTCATAACCAACTTGCGGGCAATGAGCATCGGCGGCGGAATACTTTCCGCCTCACTGCTTGCTCTTTTCACATTTGCAGCTTATAAAGCTGTTCCTCTCGTTTTAAAGACGCTCATCGGCGAACGGCTTTGCAGCTTTGTCCCCGTTCCGAACGCCCGCAGGGATTTTTCTCGGATTATGCTTGCCGCGCTGGCGATTCACATTGTTACAACCATTCTCGGAATGGTGCTTTATCGGGTTTTCACCCCTGATTTCAGCGGCAATCTGTTTGAATTATGGGAGACTTCCTGGTCAAAGCACAACACCGATGTCCCTCATTATATTAGTATTGCCGAAAACTGGTATGTAAACGATGGGAAAGATCGCCTTCTGATCGTTTTTTATCCGATGCTGCCTCTGCTTATGCGAATGCTCAATCCGGTCTTTCACAACAGCTTTGTGTCAGCTCAAATTATCAACACAATTGCAACGTGCCTCGCCTCCGGAACGGCATATTTAACGCTGTACGGAATTCTCGGCAAAAAGCGTTCCGTGCATGCCGCACTGCTTTCGCTTCTCCTTCCGGGTGCAATTTTTCTTAATTCACCAATGACGGAACCGCTTTTCATGCTGTTCTGTTTCTGTGCGTTTTACTGTTTGCAAAAGCATAAATTTATACTCTCCGCTGTTTTTACCGCTTTAGCCGGTTTCACGCGGTCTCTCGGGGTCGTGCTTGCTGCTGCAATCTTCATTGAAGGAGTCGGCACGATCGTCCGAAACATTCGCGACGGCAAGAAATGCGGAAAGCAAATTATTGCGGTTGCGGCCGCGCTTGTTATATCAACACTCGGAACGGTGGCTTATCTGCTCATTAATTATAATGTTTCAGGCGATTTTTTCATTTTCATGGAGTACGAAAAGCTGAACTGGGATCAACAGCTCGGTTTGTTTTTTTGACACCATGCGCTACATTTGGGACTGGTGCGTCAACGCAATTCCGAACGGGAACATCAGCGTGATTTATTCCCTTTGGATTCCGACAGTTCTTATTGCATTCGCATCACTTGCGCTGATCACCGCTCGTATGCGGGAATTGCCTTCGGCCTATATTGTCTTCTTCCTTGCTTACTACGTGCTTGCAATGGGCTGCACATGGCTGCTTTCCGCAGTTCGCTACCTTTGCGCAACGCTGCCGCTCACGGCATCCGTTGCCGCCCTGTGCACAACAAAAAAGAAAACGCAGGCGGTCTATGGGTGTACCTGCGTTTTATATGTCGCTTTCCTTTGCATGTATATGCTTAGATTGAGCATATTCTGACAGCGGAATTGCCGCTTCATATGATGCCCGTCATCTTCGGGCATCAATTTTCCATGTTGTTGAAATCATAAACATCCTCGCCTTTTTCACGCGGTCCGACCCTGCCCGCAAGGAGATAGCGCCGCTCAATGGGGTCATAGAATATATGTTTCACGATACGAAAATTTTGTACGCATCCCGTACTCGGCACATGCGTTCTCGGACCCGTGCAGGGGTGCAGCAGGTCGCCGATCATAATGTGCCCTTCGTCAACATATGAAATTGTCAAATCTTTTTCAATTGCATCAAGAACCTTGCTTTCCAGCTCGTCAAGATCAAGCTCGGGTTTCGGTTCGTCAAATGACAAAACAAAGCCGTGCTTAACATCGCTGTGTTTGCACCTGCATCCGTCATCACCGGGAAGGAAAATCTCGCAAAGATCTTCCGCCGTATGCGCCATTCTGCGATAATCGACCGATTTTGCAACGATATCGTAGATTTCATTCGGCAGCGGACCAAAAATCGTCGGGCGCGTTATGATTATTTCCTCACCCATGCCGATCAGAAGGTTTGCATTGGTCTTAAGAAACGGGTAAATCATGTCGAAATGCTCAACGATTACACGTTTGCCGCGTTGAACAGCGTTCAAAATTGCATCGGCAAGCACTCCCATCTGCGTGAATGCCGCCTCGAAGCGTATGTCAAGATGATATGTGTGCGCAGTAAAAAAACCTTGCTGCTCAATGTCAAGAATCGGAAGCGGGCGAGTGTTCACTCCGTTATCATCGTTTGTCAGCTCGAGCCCGGGGAACATGCCTTTTATCAACATGCTCTTGCCCGAGCCTGCCTCGCCGATAATGCCGATAAGCTTATCAAACGGGCTGAGATACATCTGCGCAATATGCATTCCAAGATCATATATCCTGTCGCGTCCTCGGGGTGCGAAAAAGACGCTGTAATAGTGGCTGTTCTGCATTCTGCCTGAGTATGACATTAGAGAATCTCCTTTTTGTTTCGTGCACGCGTCATCTGCGTTTTTTACCTGCAAAGCGGTGCTGCATTTCTCCTAATGATTATATAGCATTCCGTCTCCCAATGCAACAGGAATTTCCCGTTTGAAAATACTATATTGCATTTCGGCGGCAATAATGCTATACTTGCAGCAGACGCAGCGGGGAAGCGAAGGATCAAAAGCCGATTACCTCAATCGAGTTTTGTGAATTCCGTTTTCCTGCTGCAACGGTTAACTCCGCAAAACAACCCCGTAAACAAACAGAAAGGAAACTGTATTTATGAAAAAAATCTCAACCCTGCTGCTTTGCATCGTTCTTGCGGCGGCACTTGCGCTTGCTGCGACAGCTGTCGGTTGCAAAAGCAGCGGAACAGATAAACCAAACGAAAACCAAGGAGACAATGACATGAACAACGACAAAATCATCGCAACCATAGAAATGGAAAACGGTGGGGTCATGAAGCTTGAACTGTATCCCGAAATTGCACTTCAATCCGTTTACAATTTCGTTTCGCTTGCGCGTTCCGGCTTCTATGACGGCTTAACTTTCCACAGAATTATTCCCGGCTTTATGATTCAAGGCGGCGACCCCCTCGGTGAAGGCAACGGCGGCCCCGGCTATTCCATCAAGGGTGAATTTGCAAGCAACGGCTTCAACAACACGCTTAAGCATGAGCGCGGCGTGATTTCCTGGGCACGTTTGAACAATCCCGACAGCGCAGGCAGTCAGTTTTTCATCATGCACGCTGCCGCTCCGCACCTTGACGGCAGCTATGCCGCTTTCGGCAGGGTCATTGAGGGCATCGAAGTCGTTGATGAAATCGCTTCCGTCAAAACCGGTGCGAATGACCGCCCCGTCACTCCCGTTGTGATAAAATCAATCACGATCAGCGGCCCCGAGCTGCCCGAGCCCGATAAATTGCCCGGCAAATAATTCCTGATTTATACCGGATTCATAAGTGCATACTGCTGCATCAGCGACGCCCGAACCGGCAGTTTGAATACAAGCTCCGCACAACGGCTTCAACCTGCTTTTCAGCTTCAAATCGGCCTTTGTCAACGTACAGAGGTCGATTTTGCATTCATTGCGCATCATCAAACAGCACCTCATCAAACATTCTTAATAATGTGCATGTCAGGCTGCCGAGCTTTTTCTTGAAGGCTCATCGACAACTTCTCCGTTTCGATTCACCGTCTGATTCCTTTGTGCAGCACGTTCGCGCAAAGTGTATGTCGGTGCCGGCAGAAGCTCCCCCCTTTTTGCATCATCGGGTACGCATACGTTGTGTGTTCTGAAATTCGATGTTGTTTCAGATTTTTTAAATTTATCGGTGCAAACACCGACTGCAATCAGTGCGCCAATGATCATTCCCGGAATAAGAAAGGAAAAAAACAACCCAAAGTAATTCATTGTAATACCTCCGCAATCAATCGGTTTTACGGTCGAACATCGCTGTTCACAGTTTCCGTTTCGGCAACAAATCCTGAAACAGTTTTTAAAAGCGCGTTTCCTTTTCGGAAATCGGCTGCTGTTTTTTGACCGCACGGCTATTATAGTATCTTTTTAGGATACCTGCAATACCTTTTTCCGTACTGTTGCCCGTTAAAATAAATATATTTTTATTTGTGCTTGCATTTTGTTTCCAATCGAGATACAATACGGACAGTAAATTACGGAGAACCGACGATGAACAGACTGAAACAACTGCGAAATTCACGCGGCATCACCCAAGATGAGCTGGGGCGTATGCTCGGAGTTCAAAAAGCAGCGATATGCAAATATGAAAACGGAAGAGTCAACATGCCGAACAGCGTTATCATGCGGCTTGTGGAAATTTTTCAAGTCAGCGCGGATTATCTTCTCGGCACGGATGAAGTCGTTCCGCTGCTGAAATCAAGTTCGGCAAAACTTTCTTCCTCTTCAATGCCGCATGCGCCCGCAATCGGTGTTCCCTTGGTTGGGTTTGTTCACGCCGGTTTGCCGATGCTTGCGGATGAAAATATAACCGAGTACATACCCGTTTCCGCAAACGAAGTATCTTCCGGAGAATGTTTCTTCATGCAGGTTGAAGGCGACTGCATGACGGGGGATCACATCGTTGAAGGCTCGCTCGTTCTGGTGCGGAAATGTGTTGAGGCGGACAACAATTGCATCGGCGTTGTGCGTATCGGAGACGAGGTGCTTCTGCGGCATATTCAACGCTTCGGAAAGCAGCTTGCGCTCACCCCGTCCAATCCGGCATACAACACCATGATCGTTTCCGAGGGCGATGTTCAAATAATCGGTAAGGTTATTGAAACGCGGCTTAGATTCTGAAAACCCTCATCAGCGGCTTTTCGGCATAAACCCTGCCGCAATGCGCATAAAATGCAGCATGCCGAGCACATGTTGCTGTCGCTGTGTGCCGACGCGAAATTCTTCAGCGTTCGGCGCGCTCTTCGGCTGTGCAGCATTGCGAAAGGAGTATTTCGAATTGAAGAACAATCCGTTACTTTCAAAACCGTTTGGTCAGAGCAGAAACCAGGCACCGACAAAGGTCACGTTTTGCAGACCGCGCCGCAAAACTCTCGGATTCCGCCGTGTTTTCGGGTTTATGATGCTGATTATTTGCGCATCTGCTGCCTCTCTGCTGCTTGCGTTGCGCATTTCCGAAAGCGGCTCTCTCGTGAACGGTGATACCGTTGACAGCGCTGCCGTGTTTTCCCCTCTGCGTTTTGCTTCAAACAATTCACCGGATGATGCGGCAAAAGGCGATGACTCGCGTGCGACAGGCCGGCTTCAGCTTGTTCAGCTGCCTTCAATTTTAACCGTTTTTGCGCCGTCCGATAACCCGATACGCCCTGTGCAGTCAGGCAGCGTGATCGTTGATAACGATAGTATGGTTGCCAAGATTTATGCCGGAGAAGGCACTCCTGTTCTGTCCGCACTCGACGGAACGGTAAAAACCGTTTCATTTGACGAAACCCTCGGCGGCAGTCTGACCGTTTTCAGCTCGGATGATATCGAGATTACCTACTATGGATTGCGGGACATCTGTGTTGAACGCGGGCAGCCTGTCGTTCAGCGCAGCATTCTCGGAAACATGCAGCGTGACTATATTTGTGTCAAAATCACCAAGGCAGGGCGGCCGATCGATCCGTTTGATTTTTTTGGCATCAAGGCGAATCTCGGGTAATTGAAAATTGCCGTTTTCGGCAGAACCGAACTTCGCTGTTCGATTTGCGTTCTGCTGCTTGTTCCCGCCGCAGCCGTGCTCGGTAAGCTGCCCGCCCTCATGCTTGCCCTTGTTTCGCTTGCGGTTCATGAACTGTCCCACGCATTTATGGCGGCAAGGCTGGGGCTTGTTGTCTCCTCGATTGAGGTGCAGCCCTTTGGCTTTATCGCTGAACTGCATACGCCGCCGCGAACCCCGTCGGAATGCCTGTCGGTTGCGGCAGCGGGGCCGTTTGCAAGCCTGCTCATCGCCCTCTGCGGCGCAGGTTTGGGCAAATACATCGGGCATACATCGGCAGCCTTCCAAGATTTCTGTTCTTTCAATTTATCGCTCGGATTAATGAATCTTCTCCCTTTTCTGCCTCTTGACGGCGGACGGCTTGCGCTTGCATTGATTGAGAAGCGAATCGGGCGGGCTCGTGCGCAAAGAACACTTTCTTTGTTCGGCATCATATTCGGTTTTCTGCTTTTTTGCGCAGGCATAATGCTTGTTTCAGCGGCTGACGCCGCATTCAACCCGACCCCGCTTGCGGCAGGTTTTTTCATCTTTATTTCGGCACTTTCGGAATTCCGCTGTTCCTGCGGCACCAATATCAAAGCAAGTCTTGCGGGATTATCACGGCTCCGTTCCGGTTCCGCAGTTCGCGTTGTGCCGATAGCACTGCGAAGCGACTGCACGGTGCGAAAAGCACTTTCGTTTATAGGGGCAGGGGATACGGCATCATTTTTGTTGTTGAGGCCGGAGCGACTGTCGGCATCCTTGATGAAAACATTGTTTTGAATGCCGCACTCCGCGGCGAAAGCGATGCAGAGCTGCGCACGCTTTTGCCCAGGCACTCTGCATCGTCCGCACCGAATTTACCTGTATTCAAGCGATAAATTGTGAACCTTCCCGTCGTCAACAAGTTCAACGCATGCACCGTGCCGCTCTTTTGCATTCGAAGCGCTGCGGTGCATATCGACCCTGTAAACGGTGTTTCCGAAACGGTATTCAAACGAAAATGCATCAAGCACGGTGCAGGGTTCAACAAAAAGTTTTGTTCCCCGCTTGCGGATTCCGAGAATGTTTTCGACGGCGGCGCGATACAGCCATGCTGCCGATCCCGTGTAAAGCGTCCAGCCTGCCCGCCCTGCAAGCCTTCCGACCGAATAAACGTCGCCCGCAACGGCATAGGGTTCCCCTTTATAGCGTTCGATTGAGTTTGCGGATCCGTGTTCAATCGGGTTTATCATTTTGAACAAGCTGTCCGCTGTATCGGCCATACCGAGCCGACATGCGGCTATTATGCACCACGCCGCCGCATGCGTGTATTGTCCGCCGTTTTCGCGTACTCCGGGCAAGTAACCCTCTATATAGCCCACAGCGTTCCTCGTTTTTCCGTCAAACGGAGGGGACAGCAGCCGAATCAGCCCGTTCACCGGGTCCATCAATGCCGCAAGCACGGTTTCAAACGCTTCGCGGGCGTGAACGGCGTTTGCGAAAACCGCAAAACATTCGCTTACGCAATCAACGGCACATTCCGAACAGTCCGTGCTTCCAAGGCTTGTTCCGTCACCGAAAAAGGCGCGTATATATCTGTTTTTGTCCCACGCATTGCTTTCAATTGCAGCACGAAGCGCGGCGGATTCACGTTCGAAAAGCATTGCCCGTGCAGTATCTCCCCGCTTTTTGCAAACAGGCAGCAATGCCCTCGCTGCAAGCAGCAGCAGCCAGCCGACAACAACGCTTTCGCCGCCGTCCCAACCTACCGCGTCCATGCCGTCGTTCCAATCACCCGTGCCCATAAGCGGCAGCCCGTGCGCCCCGCGCAGCTCAAATGAAAGCTCAACGGCGCGGCAGCAGTGTTCGTACAGGGTTTCCGTATCATCGGACATCTCCATTTCACAATATATGTTTTGTTGTCCGTACGGTATCTTCATGTCGGCAAGATACGGTATTTGTTCGTCAAAAATCGCTGCATCCCCGCTGACCTCAGCGTATTCGCACGCTGCAAGCGGCAGGAAAAGGCGATCGTCGCTTATCATTGTCCGCACCCCGCGCGGCAGCCCGTCTGCAAAACCTTCGTGCCACCAGTGAAGCACATCGCCCTTTTTAAACTGACGTGAAGCGCACTTGATTATCATATTCCTTGTGCATTCGGGATCGGTCGCAGCAAGTGCTGCTGCATCCTGAAGCTGATCTCGAAGCCAAACGCACCGCCGCACTGCCAAAATCCCGTTCGCCCGATTATGCGCGCCGAATATGTTTGATAGAGCAGCCGCCCGTTCACGAGTGCATCAAAGCTCGCATCGCCTGTTTTTATCCTTAACATATCTGTTTTTTGCCTATAAAACCGCATTGTTTCATTCAATGCCGCTTCAGCGTCCGCATCGGCAATGCGCTTCGGAATGCGTTCAAACTGCTCAAACCCAAGCAGCACCGTAAGCTTTGCGGTTGATTGCGGTTCAACGGTGAATTCGGCTGCAATTTGATTTCCGTTCGCAGCAAGGCTTTTCGAACCGCCCAAAATCGAAAGGAAGCCCCACTCCGAATGTTCCGAAAGTGTGTCGCGCGCCGCAGCGCAAAGCGGGAAACCCTTCCCGCCGACAGTTTCAAATTGCAGTGAAGCGGGATGTGCTTTTTCGCCCAACACCCAGTCCGCTCCGCAGCGCAGCCGCAGTTTTTTTCTGTTTGCCGTCAAATTCTCAATGCGCACCGTTGAGTATTTCAAGGGTAGCTCCATGTCAACCGTCACCGTGAGCTGCACTCTGAGCTCATCCGTCCGCCATTCAAAGCGGCTATACCCAAACCCATGCGACACAACACAGCTGCTGCCGAATGCGGGCAAAAGGCTGAGCCTGCTTTCTCGTTCAATATCAAACAGTATCAAAAATTCTCCGCTTGTATCAAACAAAGCATCGTTTGACCACGGTGTTATCCGCAGCATTCTTGCGTTTCCGCACCATGTGTAACCGCCGCCGCTCTCGGTCACAAGCGTACCCATGCGCTTTCCGGCAAGGACATTGCTCCAAGGCAGAGGAGTAATGTTCCTCGGCGAATTTTCAATAACAAATTCCATTTTTTCATTATCAAATCCGCCGCAGCCGTTCCATGAGAAGCATGCTTTTTTTCGTGCATCCGTTATGTTCGGCTGTGTAAGCATTGGGCGCATTGTTTCTGTTTCCGCCATTTTCTCGTTTATGCTGCCGTGCTCAAAAATATATTTTGAGTCATCTGCAAAAGCAAGCGGTGCATCGGCATCAATTTCAATCTGCGCCGCAGCGTGAATCAGCGCGCGCTCCGACTCGGTCAATTCGAATCCGTGCAAAAGTATGCAGGTTGGGCAGATCGTCCGCAATTCCTCAAGCGCCGCCCGCAGAGCATTCGCATATTCATGCGGGTATTCTCCGATAAGAACAACATCAAAAAGCTTTTCCTGCCGCTCGTCCGCGTGACTTCCCTCGTTGAACTCGTCCCGCTCCGTTTTGCAGCTGCCTGCATTGCACATGTTGATGTATTTCGCAGCATTCAAAAGCATACGCACCCCGTTCACCTGCTCCAAATGCGTGATGCGCATGAGCACGATCGGGCGATCGCCGGAGATTCCGTGTTTCCAAAGGCCGCGAATGCCGCCAAGCCGGCTTTTTATACCACTCTTGCCCTTTGACACAATGCCTTTCACGATAAACGCATTCAAAAGCTGTGCAAATGTGTTTGTTTTCGCGTCGATTTCAAATGCACGAAGTATTCCCGCCGAATGCATTCGCGCCGCAGCCTCCGCACTTTGCAGCCGCTGCCTTTGCCGATGAAGAATCTCATCAATTCTTTTTTTTTTGTTCTTTGTGAATCCGATCGTGAGACGCACGGTTCCGCTTTCGCCCGGCCCGAGACGAACCTTTGTTTTTGCGAAAAAGTACGGCTCAACCGGCTGCACCGTCGGCAATTCTTCCGCGTCGGCTGCCGAAATGCACTGCATCAGAAGAGCATCTTCATGACTTTTGTGCCGCCCGGGGCAAACCAAACCATCCGCGCAAAATTGCACCCTTTCAAGCGATGCCACGTTGAAAAAAGCGGAGTAAGACGGCTTCCCCGGTTTTTTTCTCATTGTAAAAATCAATGTGTCGTCCGTCCTTTCGGATTCGGTGCAAACGCGCACAAACGCCGGATGCGCCTCAAATTCCCTCGCCGGTGCAAGCGCGATTTCGGCGAACATGCCGACATCGACAGTCTCTTCCTCTTTGCCGCAGTTAATCAGCTCCAGCGTGCGGATTTCACAATCCGAATCAGCAGCAACCATTGAAGTGAGGCGTACCCGAATTGAAGCGAAACGATCCTCCGAAACAACTCTGTGCGGCTCCGCCGTGATGCTTCCCGAAATGCGTTTTGCGGCTTTTTTCACCTGATTCGGAATCATATTTTACAATTACAAAATCCACACCGTTCGGCGGAACAAAGCCGAATTCAGAAGCGTTTGCCGCATCTTCCCCAAACGCGCCCCATGCCTTGCCGCGCAGACGGGTTATCAACACGCCGCCGCATTTTGAATAGCCGCAGCCGTTTTCATCAACAAATACGCTGTATGAGCCGTTTGTGATAATCTGCCCGTTGACCGCCTGCCCGCTGTTATTTTCCGTCCGCTCCTCATTCGGCTGCATTGCGATTGCGTTTTTCCGATTGCCCGGGTTTTTTATCTTCTTCCGAATAAACGCTCCCCGCAGCCGCGGTGATTCGTTCCGCTTCGCTTCCGCAGCGTTTTTTTTGATAATGCGAACAAATTCATCCGCATTACGAGCCGCGTGCGGCTCCCTGAAAATTTCACTTTCATAGGTTTTAATTCGAATGGGGTCAACGGGCATGTTCTCAAACAACAGCTGTTCGTTCGCTCGAACCTCGGGAACGCTCATGAATCTTCGCGCAAGCACATTGTTGTTCAAAGCGTTGTTGATTGCGCACAGACTCATGCCCTGATGATGCGCCATATAGCTTTTTACAATTGCAAATCCGTTCTTTTCAGCCGCCCCGTAATCGAGCGCTTCATAAAGCCCGTATTTGCCCGCCGCGCCGATTTGGCAGAGCAGGCGCAGGTTCTCCGCCGCTGCTTTCGGTTCAACGGCAAGTGCAAGCGCGCATGCATACGGTGCAATAACATCCGACCGCATTCTGCCCGGTGCAAGCGCAAGTTCGGGATTGCCGAAAGCACGATATTGATAGCGCAGGGCATCATCGAACGCATAATACCCGGATTCCGACACACCCCAAGGTTTTTCCGCTGCGGCAGCAAGGATTTGCGTCAGCACCGCATTGCGGCAAACCTCAAACTGCATACTGTAAGGTACGGTTTCAAAGAAAATCAGCGGCATCAGATACTCAAACATCGTCCCGCTCCAGCTTTTAAGTACGCGCCCGCCCGAAGCATCGCACATAAGGCGCGAAAGCGCAAACCAATGCTCCGACCCAATCCGAGAAAACGCAATTGCAGAAAAACTCGTCAGTCTGCATTCTGATGCAAGCAAGTCATAATGTGACGGAGTAAGCTTTCCCTCCTCGAACGAGCAGCCGATATGAAAAAGCTCTCTCGTGTTGTCATATAGTACACTAAAATCCATTGCCCTTTGCGATCGCTGTGCAGCGCGCCGCAAGCTTTTTCAGTTCTTCCGCAAACTCTGCGGAGGTCTTTTCCGCCTGCCCCGCGCATTCAGCAAGCGCACATGCCGTTGTGATAAGGCAGGCGAACAGATTCCCGCTGTCAACAGTCGATATGAAGCGCGGACGCAGCAGCGATAAGTCGCGCAGGTTATACCAATTAAAAGGATGTCCATGCCATTTTTCAAGCTTTTCTATGGAATTCACCATGCGTTCAAGGCGCGCGAACATTCCGCGCTCATCGAGCAGATGCATATCATGCGCCGAAACAACAGCCATCAACCCCATGCCGATATTCGTGGGCGAAGTCAGCATTGCCGCGCCGCGATAAGGCTCTTCCTGAAAATTATCGGGAGGGAGCCACGATGTTTTTTCGGTGCAGTTCTGTTCAAAGTACTGCCAAGTATCGGCAAAAATTTCCGTCAGTCTGCCTCTCTCCGCTGCGGTAAAACGATAGGAATCGGGCTTTTTATCCTTCTTTTCCGCAATCAGCGGCGCACAAAGCCAAAGCACCGCCGTCGCAAGACCCGCCGCTGCCATGCCTGCGGTTTCGCCGTTGTGTATCTGCCGTGCCGCTGCAATTGCCGCAGAAACGGCGGCGGCGAGAACAATTGTTCCGAATGCGGCGCACGGAAACAGTGCCTTGAAATATTCCCTTGTATTTTGCGGTCTGCTGCGCTCCGCATCCGCCGCTGTCTGCCATTGCAGCATGTTTCGGTGCGAAAAAATCATTCTGTACAACGCACGGCAAACAGCATCCGCATCGCGCAGAGCCGAATAGGGCAGCACCGCAAGCTCATACAGCCGACGCCCGGCAAGCAGAACAAGCGGACGAAGTGCGGACTTTCGAAAGGGCAGACGAAGCAGCAGGAATGCGGCTTCCAACAGCAAATCAATGAAAAAAGTCGTTACAGCAAGCAAAAAAAGCGGGCGAAGCCCCAAAACGGCGGCAAGCAGAAATGCGGCGGCGAAGCTTATGCCGCCGAAAGCCGCACGGATATTGAACAGGATCTTTCGCCGCGAAACTGCATCAATTCCCGAATTCAGCGGCGGAAACAGGAAGGGGAGGAGCTGCATATCCCCGCGCAGCCAGCGATGACGCCGCTTTTGCCACGGCAGCAATGCGGACGGTTCGCCGTCATAAAGCACAATATCGGCTGCATATGCCGCACGCGCAAAGCAGCCTTCCGCCAAATCATGGCTCAGCACGGTATTTTCCGGGATTTTGCCCGAGACCGAGCGCAGGAATGCATCAATATTGATTATGCCCTTTCCGCCGAAATTTCCTCCTCAAAAACATCCCAATTGAAATCGGAAACACGAACGGAATATGCACACATGCCGCTTTCTCCGCTTATCAGCGCGGCAAACCCGCTCTCCGCCGCCGAACGCGATGTTGCCGCCATGCGCGGAGCAATTATGCCGAATCCGAAGGACGGACGCGCCGCACCGTTTTCAAACACGGGAAGGTTGAGCGGATGCGCCGCCGCACCAATCAGCCTGCGCAATGCTCCGTTTGGCATTATTGTGTCCGCATCAAGAACAACAAGAAAGCGGAAGCGTTCTTTTTCGCTGCAAATATCCGGATAATTGCAGCAAAACTCATGCGTATCCCCGTGCGCGGCACAGTCAAGCAGTGCCTCCACCGCGCCGCGCTTACGCTCCCTGCCCATATAAACACCGTCCGCCGAATTGAAAACACGTTCCCGGTGCAGATAATGGAACACCGGCCTTCCGCCGGCGCAAAACCTCGAATTCAGGTCATCCGTAAGTTTCTTTGCAAGCTCGATCAGTTCCGCTTCTCCCGGCTTTGTTTTCTCGGCGGAATCGGGAAAATCCGCAAGTATTGCAAACTCTGCGCCGCAATTTGCCGCGGCAAAGTCCTGCGCCGCAAGATAATGCGCTTCCAGTGTTTCCGCAGCCTGTCTGACGGACTTTTCGGACGTTATAAGCACCGGAACGGCAACAAGCGTTCGATTTTCCTCCCCGATGCCTCCGCGGAGCGAAAGGCGGGGAAGGGGACGCGGTTTTTTAAACACAGGCATCAGCCGCGCTTCTATTGCAAAAGCTGCCGAAAGCGCGGGCATCAACCCGAATATTACGGTCAATACCGTAAACCACGCACTGACACGGGTATTTGCGGGAAAAAAAGCCGAGCCGAGTCTTCCCGCCGCTGCCGCCGCAGGCACAAGAAGCGCAGCCGCAAGCAATGCTTCAAAAACCGTAAGCAGTGCGCATTTTGCCGAATTTGATAATTTTACGCATTTATGTTTTTGGACATCGGTTCTTTTTCCCGAATCGGAGGGAGAATTTGCGCCGTTGTCGTTTTTTAATCCTTTTAATCGTTTTTTCTCCGCACGAAGCGCACGAATCAGCTCCGGCTTCCCCTCCGCAAGCAGACTGCAGCCCACAAGAGCGCGGCGCCCCGTCCGTCCCTTTGAAAGTTCGAACGCCTTCCGAACCACGGTCTGTTCCGACGCCGACGTCCGTTCCGAAATTTCGGCCGCCGCTTTAAGATAAAGCTGCTGCGTTGACTCATCGGAAGCCGAAAAATCCGCTGCATCCGCCAGCCTGCGGCGGGTTATGTTCAGGTTTTGAATGCACTCCGAAAAATCCGCATCGTCAATTCTTGATAATGCGGCAAGCACGTTCTGCAGAGCTGCCGCGCGCCCGGTTCCGAGCGGGCCCTCACCTGCCGTGCATACAATGCCGTACAAAGTCTCAAGCTCCGCCCGCCGAAGCATCGCGGGAAGCAGCTGTATTTCACGCGTTGTCAGGGGTCTGTTTTGCTGGTACTCATCGAAAAACTCAACGACGGAGCCAATGCCCGGTGCACCGCCGCAAAGTTCGCAGAGTTTCTTTGCAAGCACTGCGCAGCGAAGGCTGCCCGCCGCCTCGCCCGCCGCAAAACACGGCAGCCGTCCGAATTTCAAACTTTCCGCTTCCGCTGCGGCAATCCGAAGCTGTTTTTCAACACGATAGTATTCGTTCACGAGCACTTCTCCGACCGCACCGCAAAAAACGCTGCCGGCAGCAAGTGCATAATTCCTGCGATATTCCCCGTTCAACCCGCGCCGCATTTCAAACAGACGCTTTCTGTATGCAGCCCGCTGCGATAAGCCTGTTGTTCTTTTGGTTTCCTCAACCGCGATTTTGCTCAGCTCACGCGCCGCTGCGCCGAGTTCACCGCCGTTTCCGTTTCGCGCTTCCGCAGTCCGCCGACTTTCATTATCAAAACGATTCATTAATCAATACCGAGCCTTCTGTTATTTTCGTGTTTTTTCAATAATGTCTATTATGTCCGAAATGAAATCCGCAATGTACGGCAAATTGCTTTTTGCCAATGCCTGAAAAGCGTAGATTATCACCGCTCCGAGCACCGTCACGCCGACCGCCGTGCCGAAGCCTCGCAGTAATCCTGTCAAAAAAGCACGGCGGAATATCCGTTTTTCATTCGAAGCGTATTGAACATAATCCAAAAAATGTGCTTTTTCAAGTGTATAAGCAAATGAATTTACAGTCCTTTGAAGCTTTGAAACTTCCGATGCGGGACAGCTGCCGAGTTTGCAATTCCGTCTGCACTCCGTTTTACGCACCGTTTTTCGGTTTTCAAACTTTCCTTTTCTCTTCATATCCGTAGCGTCTGCGCAGATGTGCATAATTATTCTTGAAAGGGTTCACGTCGGGGGAGTTTTTTCAGATTTTCGTTCAAATTTTTCGGTGCAGCTGTGTGCATTGAAAATGCAAAAGAAAAAAACGGGTGCGAACACCCGTTTTGATGCTGACTCTGTTTTGTTTTCGGCGTTTTGCTGTCGGTTCGACAGCGTGCATCGATTTACTGTTCGTCCGCCGTTTTCGAATTCTCCTCCGGCCCATGTTTCGGTTTTGAATCCGAATTCATCTGCCGCGCCGCGCGCAGCATTTCAAGCTCCGCCTTCAACGCCTGCATTTCCGAATAAAGTTCATCAAGAAAAAGCATCCACCTGCCCGATATCATATCCGATGAACGAACGGTTAAACTTTTTGTTGATTATATCTTCACATTCCATAAACGGTTCTCCGAATAAGCCGATGCGGCATTGCGCTGCCGTCGGACAGGTACACTTGTTCGTATGGCGTCAATGCATCCGAACGCGCAGAGGGGCGAACCCCTCCGCAGTCCGGCACTGACTGAAGCAAAACATCCGCATCACTCCCTGAAGCCGTCGGAGCTCCCGATTATATCATAGTTTGCGGGCGCAACCAGAAAAATCCTTGCGGAGACTTTGTAAAGCCTTCCGTCAACGGCATAGCATGCGCCGCTCATAAAATCGAGTATGCGCTGAGCCGTTTCAACTTCGATCTGCTCCATGTTCACGATGACGGGCTTTCTGCCCTTCAGATTGTCGATGATGTTTTGTGTGTCTTCATAGCTGACAGGGCGATAAACGATCATCTTTCCGCAATTGACTCCGGGAAGGCTGACAACATTTCCCGTTGACAAAACGCGGCGTTCCGTGGATTTTTTCCGTTCCTCGGGAACAGTCTCCGTCTCTCGGAGACCGTCCTCCGGTTCTTCGTCGTACTCGACATCGTCCTTGCCGAATCCGATATATTCCATGAATTTGTTTAGGATCTTTTGCCATTCGGTATGATTCCTCCAAAAGAATATTCTCCGTTGGCACTTGGAGAAATTGGGCGGCGACAAACTCCGCCCGCGGTGCATCGGCCTAAACCCGCACCCTGCCGTAGTCTCTTGCGCCGAAAATTGCGGAACCTATCCGCAGCATCGTTGCGCCCTCGGCAACGGCAGCTTTATAATCTCCGCTCATGCCCATTGAAAGCTGTTCAGCCGCAAAACTGGGGAAGGAAAACTCTCCCGCTGCAAGGAACAGCTCCCGCATCTTTGCGAAAAAGTACCGTGTTTCGTCCTCATTGCCCGCAGGAGGAACGCACATCAGTCCTTTTACGGAAAGATTCCGCATGTCGGAAACTAACTTAAGTAATTCGGGCAGTTCGCCCGGCAGAATGCCCGATTTTTGTTCTTCACCGCCGATATTAATCTCGATAAGAACGGGCTGGACAAGCCCCGCTTTTTGCGCAAGCCTGTTTATTTCCTCGGCAAGCGCAAGCCTGTCAACAGATTGGATAAGCTCCGCTTTGCCGACAACATATTTCGCCTTGTTCGTTTGCAGCGCACCGATAAAATGCGGCCGAACGCCCTGCGCGGTGAAAAAATCGAATTTATCGCGAAATTCCTGCGCGCGATTTTCGCCGACCTCCGCAAGCCCGGCCTTGAGCACAGGCAGTATCTCCGCGCAGGTTTTAAATTTTGTTGCGCCCACAAGCCGAATTTCGGAAGGATCGCGGCCGGCTTTGTATGCTGCTTCCGCAATTTCATCGCAAACACGGCGATAATTTTCCGCAGTTTGAGCCGCAGCGGGCTCTTCGTTTAACAATTTATCTTCCATAGTTCAAATTTTCCTGTTTTTTCTTATACCTCACGGTATCCAATAGCGAACTCCGACGGCTATCGGCATATCCTCGATCTTCGCGAACGTTTATCACCGCACGTTTGTCATCCGCCGAAAGTACATTAACAAATATGCAGTATTTGCCGTCGCTCAGCAGCAATTCGATATACGGGACACCGTTTTCGAATTGAATCGCCTGTTTGCTGACGCAAATATCGGAAGCATCGAACCGAACCGTCAGCTCAATGCAGCGCGTGTTCAGAAATTCTGTCGGTGCGCCCTCAACCTTCAGAATGTTTACGACTTTTTTGCCGCTCACGATAGGTTCAAGCGCAACAGCGGTATAAGTTCCGTGACCCTTTGCGGCGATTGAATAGCTCCGTCCGCCGACGCAGCGCAAAGCCTCATCCGCACCGGTCAGAAACACGCAGTACCACTCGTCTCCGCCGACAAGCCTGTATGCCGATGTGTCCGAAGCCGTTGTCCATGCCGCACCGCCCTTGCCCTTTATGACGGATGAAACAAGGTCGCTTGTCAAAATCGAGAGCTTGTCCGCATTGAGCGCGTTTTCGTAATCGTCGAAATAGAAACTTACGAACCCGGATTCCTGCGAATAAAGCACGTGTCGCTGGGTCTCCACAACCTCCGCAAGCGCATCCGCCTGCGAATAAAGGGCGCGAAGTGTTTCCGTTTCCTGCAAATTTTCGCGCAGGTAATCCGTGCGGGATGCAAGCGCATCAAGAAGCTCCGCTTCCTGTCTGCGCACCTCGGCAGAGTTGCCCGCCATGAGTTCCTCGGCAATGTTCTCCTCGAGCAGGGCTATCAATTCATCGTATCCGCGAATGGTTTTGTCCCTTGTTTCACCGAGCAGTGCAAGCTGTTCGTCGTAAATTTCGGCATGTTTGCGCATAAGCGCAGCTGCCTGTTCCTCGCTGTATCCGCGGCGATAGATCTGCATTATTTTTGTATCGGGTTCGACCCATGCGCCTTCCTCCGCAAAATAATCCGCAAGATCAAATGCTTCGCTTGTGATAACCTTTTCTTTGCGGACAATAACAGCATTATAATCAACATCAACCGTGACGCTGCCCGTCTCGGCAATGCCTTCGGCACCGCCGCGAACTAGTATCACGAGCACTGCAATGAGAATTGCCGCAAGCAACCCCGCAATTATCCAAAGCGGATTTATCTTTTTTATGCGTTTGCGCTTAAGTTTTATTACATTGTTTGTGTTCAATTCAACCCCCGGTCGCTCTTTTTGCGGGATTGCCCGCATGTTTTCGGCAGGGAAGGCAAGCCTGCGGATGCTTTACTGCACGCTGTCTGCGGGATCGTATCCCGTTTTTGTGCTTTTGCCGTACTGCCTGTTAAAATTTTCTTTATTTTTTTCGCAATACTTGCGATAAAGATCCTCCGCGCTCATTCCTGCCCGCAGGCACATGCTGACAAAGAAGTGAAGCACATCAACCAGCTCGTCCTGCAGGGCCTCGGTGTTGACAGGTCGTTTGTTCTTCCACCATTTGAAGTTGACCTCATCAAGAACCTCGCTCAGCTCGCTTATCATCGCAAGCACAAGCCTTTGTTCCCATTCCTCAACGGAGAAATCCAACCCGCGCCGCGCCGCAATATCATCATTCAGAAGCTTCTGCATTGCAAATATCGCTGCAAGCCTGTCCATGTTTTCGAATGCGGAATATTCGATTCCGCCGTTAAGCACCGATTCCGCCGCATTGCGGCGGTTCTCGGCGGTTTTGTTCATATCTTTTTCCATAGCGTTTTTAAACCTTTTCGGCAGTATCCATGTTTCCGGGCACTTTTTGCTTCTCAGCGGCGTCCGCGTATGATATCCTCGAGTTCCTGCGCGTATTCGGCAGTTCTTCCGACAAATACGGCGGTCATCTTTGAAAAGTCGCAGACTGTCGGCAGTATCGCACGAATATCGTCAAGTGTCACGGCATCGATCCTTCGGATAATCTCCTCCTCGGAAAGATAGTCCGTACCCATAAGTTCCGTGCGCCCGATTGCGGAAGAATGCGCCGAAGTGTTCTCGCGCCCAAGCAGATAGCCGGTTTTCATTTGGTTTTTGCTGCGCGCCAGTTCATCGGGAGTAATGCCGTTTTTGCAAATCTCGCTGTATTCATCCAGCATCAGCTTCAGCACTTCCGCAGTCTGCTTTTCGCCCGTGCCGGCATACAGCGTGAAGTAACCGCTGTTGCGGTAGAAGGACGGAGCGGAATAAACGGAATATGCCATGCCGCGTTTTTCGCGTATGCTTTGGAACAGGCGTGAACTCATGCTTCCGCCAACGGCATTATTCAGCATATAAAGCGGATACTGCCCGTCGGATTCGGCTGCAAATCCGGGGAAGCCGAGGCAGATATGCGTTTGTTCAACATCCTTTTCAAAAAGGTTGAACGACCTTTCCCCGGCGGGTCTGCCGTAATTGAAATCGTGCTTTTCGGCTTTTCCGGTTATTGTAAAAGCATTTTCAACAAGTTCGCGGAAGCGTGCGGGGTCAAAACATCCTGCGGCGGATATTACCATGTTGTCCGGCTTGTAGAACTGATTCATGCAGCCCGTCAGCGTATCCCTCGTGAACGCACCGACACTCTCCGCATTGCCGAGAACGGGCATTGCCAGTCTGTCCCCGCTGTAATAGGCTTTGCAAAGCTCCTCATGCGCAAGATCCTCGGGAGAGTCCTCGTTCATTGCGATTTCTTCAAGCACAACGCCCTTTTCACGCTCAATATCGCCCGGATCAAACTTTGAATTGCAGACAAGATCCGCAAGAATGTCAAGCGCGGCGGGAAGGTTTTCTTCAAGCACCTTAACATAGAAGCAGGTGCATTCCTTTGAAGTAAAGGCGTTCAGATTGCCGCCGACGGAATCAATTTCTTCCGCAATATCGGCCGCAGAGCGGCGATACGTTCCCTTGAAGAGCATATGTTCGATGAAATGCGACACGCCCGCTTCCGCAGGTGTTCTTTCAAAAACGGAACCTGCGCCTATCCAGACTCCGACAGAAACGGAGCGATAGTTTTCCATTGTTTCGCCGACGATGCGCAGCCCGTTTTTCAGTGTTTCACGATAAATCATATTCATTGCCTTTTCCTCTTTCTTGAAAAGGCAATGTGCCGGTTTCAGCGCACATAAACCTCCTCAATCATATATTGTACCGCTTACTGAGCCCGCCGTCAACCCCTTTCCCGATATATAGTCCAAAATATACGGTAAAGCTTTTGAAAATGCTGCCGTCGGCTCGGCAAGCAGGATGTCGCCGCCGTTAGTGTTGCCCTCAGTGCGCTTAAATATGTCTTCCGCGCTGCCCTTTGTGCAGACAAGATCCAAAGTGCAGAGCACCGTTGTGAGCCCGAGCCTTCCCGCCGCGCGGTTGGACACGCCGGAAGCACGGCTGCCGCAATAATAAACCGTCGGGACGGCCGCCGCGCCCAGCACGCTTTCTATGCAGTCAAGCGATTTTTGAATATCCTTCAAAACAAAATCCACCCCTCCGTCCTTTGACGGCGCATAGCCCATGGTTGCGATTTCATGCCCTTGAGCGGCTATTTTTTTGAGCATTGCAGGACTGCGCTCAACCCATTCTCCGCTGACGGCAAAGGTTATGCGCACGCCGCGTTCCTCAAGCACCGCCAATATTTCATCCAATGCGGCGGCATCCCACGTTACGGCGCATTCTATCGCAACACACTTCCTGTTGTTTCCGTGATAGATCGGAAAGCCCGATACGCTCGCAGGCTGTGCCCTGTGCGACAGGCTGAGTGCAAAATACAGCCCGAGAATTATTGCCGCAAGCACCGTGTTTACAAGTGCAACCTTCAGGTTTCGTCTTCTCATAAGTTTTCCTCCGCCTTTGATTTCCGCCCGCATGAACAGCAGACGGGCTTTTTTACAGAATATGCGGACGGGGGAGGGATATGACTTTTTTCGGGACGGAATCGCGGGGGAGAAATATAATTAATATATTCTTGCGAAAAGCTTTATTTTTATTGACAAACCCATGATTTATGAGTATAATAATCTTAACAGGACTCCCCGCACCTCTCGTTGATGTGTCCCAGGGGAGGCATTTTTGTATTCGGGTGAATTTAGTCTATGGATCAAGTGAAAAAGTTCTCAACCTATGACGAACTGCTCAATAAGTTGCGCGACAGAGGATGCATAATTAATAATGCTTCGGCCTGTATTGAAGTATTGAAAAACATAGGATACTATCGTTTATCTGCATACTTCTATCCTTTCATGCAGGAAGATAAGACTTTTGTTGAAAAGCTGTCTTTTGACAAAGTTTATCGCATCTATGAGTTCGATCGCAAACTCCGCAACTTGTTGCTCACCGCACTTGAAGTGATTGAAATCAGTTTGCGGGCTCGACTTGCTCACTTTCATTCAGAAAAATACGGGCCGCAAGGCTACCTTAATGCTTCCAATTTCAACAAAAAGCATCAATCAGCTGTGTTTACGGGCAAGATTAATATCGCAATCAGCAATAATAAAAAGGCTCCGTTTGTCAGGCATTATATTGAAAAGCATGACAGGAATTTCCCCCTGTGGGTTATCTCCGAGTTGTTCACATTCGGTATGCTTTCACGTTTTTACAGTGACCTTAAGACGGCAGATAAAAAAGCTTTTGCAGGTGTCGATCATAAGCATATGGTCAGTTGGCTGAAATGCTGCACTGACCTTCGCAATATTTGTGCCCATTACGGCAGACTTTATTGCAGGGTTTTTCCGGCATTACCATCCGGCTTTCAGCTTTCCGAATTTGCCGGCAGCCGACTGTGGGGCGCGGTTCTTTCAGTAAGAGCACTTTATCCGTCAACTTCGGAATGGAACAATGAATTTATGCCCGCCTTAGAAGCATTAATTGAGGCATATAGTGAGGATGTAGACCTTTATCACTTAGGCTTTCCAAATGACTGGGAGAGCCGGCTCAGAAAATAACCGAATCGCGCACTTACCCCACCGCACAAAATGCGCCGACTCGCGGAGCGAGTCGGCGCATTTTATTACTTTGTTTCAAACGGCGTTCGTTTTTGCCGCCCGTTTATATCCTTTCGGAATTATCTTCTGCCCTCTTCGGGAATGAGTCCCTTGCGGGTAAGGTCAATCTTGCCGTCGGGTTTGATTTCGATTACGCGAACAAGAATCTCATCGCCGATGCTGACAACATCCTCAACGCGCTCAACGCGCTTGTTGGAGAGCTTCGAAATATGAACAAGACCCTTCTTGCCGGGTTTCAGCTCAACCTGTGCGCCGATGGGAAGAATATTCACAACCTTGCCGAGAATCACATCACCGACCTGAATATCGCGAACGATATTGTCGATAATGTTCTTTGCTTTTTCAGCCGCTGCCGCATCGGTGCTTGCGATGAACACTCTGCCGTCATCCTCGATATCGATCTTGACACCGGTTTCGGCAATGATGCCGTTGATGGTTTTGCCGCCGCTGCCGATAACTTCGCGAATCTTATCGGGGTTGATGCTGAACTGCAGGATACGCGGTGCAAACGGGGAAAGCTCGGGGCGCGGAGTGTGAATGGTTTCCATCATTCTGTCAAGAATGAACAGCCTGCCCTGGCGCGCCTGTTCAAGCGCACGGGTGAGGATCTGCTTATCGATACCCTTGATTTTGATGTCCATTTGGATTGCGGTGATGCCGCTCTGGGTGCCCGCAACCTTAAAGTCCATATCGCCCATGAAGTCCTCAAGGCCCTGAATATCGGTGAGTATTGCAATGTTGCCGGTGCTGTCGTCCTTGATAAGACCCATTGCACAGCCTGCAACGGGAGCCTTGATGGGAACGCCTGCATCCATAAGCGCGAGCGTGCTGCCGCAGATGGAAGCCTGGGAAGTTGAACCGTTGCTGGATACAACCTCTGAAACAAGGCGGATCGCATACGGAAATTCGTTTTCATCGGGAATGACGGGCAGGAGAGCGCGCTCCGCAAGTGCGCCGTGGCCGATTTCGCGCCTGCCGGGGCTGCCGAGACGCTTTACCTCGCCGGTGCTGTAGGGGGGCATGTTGTAATGATGAATATAGCGTTTAAATTCCTCTTCACCGATGCCGTCGATCGTCTGTCCGTCGCCGAGAGTGCCGAGAGTCGCAATCGTCATGACCTGAGTCTGGCCGCGGGTGAACACCGCCGAACCGTGAGTGCGGGGAAGGATGCCGACTTCGCTCCAAATGGGGCGGATCTGCGTGTGGGTTCTGCCGTCGGGACGGATACCCTTGTTGATTATCTTGTCACGCAGGATCTCCTTCATGAGATTGTAAAGAACGGCGTCAATATCCGCTGCGCCGTCGGGATATTCCTCGGCAAAATGCGCAATGGTTTCAGCCTTGACCTGTTCGGTGCGAACCTCGCGTTCCTTACGGTCAAATGTGTCAAGCTGCCATTCGACCTTTGCACGCGCAAATTCAACGACCTTTGCCTTCAGCTCCTCATCGGGGGTGTGAATAACGGGAACGATTTTTTCCTTGCCGACTTCCGCCTGAATCGTTTTGATCCATTCAACGATCTGCTTGATGTATTCATGGCCGAAAAGGATCGCATCGAGCATTTCCTGTTCGGAGATCTCGTTTGCGCCCGCTTCAACCATCATAACTGCGTCCGCCGTGCCCGCAACGGTAAGGTGCAGGCGGCTGCGGCTGCGCTGCTCAAAATCGGGATTGATGACATACTGCCCGTCAACATAGCCGACGCTGACCGCGCCTATGGGGCCGGCAAAGGGAGCTTCGCTGATGGACAGCGCAATTGAAGCACCGTTCATTGCAAGCACATCGGGAGTAACATCGCGCTCGACGCTCATTGCGGTTGCAACAACCTGAACGTCGTTATAGAAACCCTTCGGGAAAAGGGGACGAATGGGTCGGTCGATAAGGCGGCTTGTCAAAATCGCCTTTTCGGACGGACGGCCTTCACGTTTTATAAAACCGCCGGGAATTTTGCCTGCGGCATACATTTTTTCTTCATAGTCGCAGCTGAGGGGAAGAAAATCCGCACCCTCGCGTGCCTGCTTTGCAACGGTTGCGCAAACCAGCAGTGCGGTATAACCGCAGCTGATAAGTATCGCACCGCCCGCCTGCTCGGCGTACTTGCCCGTTTCAACGGTGATCGTGCGCCCTGCAAGCTCAAATGTAAATTTCTTTTGCATTATTATTTATATCCTTTCAATTATAGCTCTCGATTTATGGCTCTCCATTGCAGCGTGTCCGCTGTTTTGCCGCATGTTCGGAATGATTTTCGCAATAAACAGTTTTAACGCTTCTGTATGCGGCGCATACGTTTTTTTGCAAACAAAATTTTTAACCGTCACACGCAATGCACGAAAATTCCGCCCCGAAGCACTTATCCGTGCCGTTATGACCCCTAAAAATTTTGCTTGCTCCGCAATCCGCCGCCGCAAATTTGCAAAGAAAGGCGGGTAACTCCGCCCCGCCCTTCCGTTTTTGTTGTATAAAATTATTTCCTGATGCCCAGGGATGCAATGATCGCCCTGTAACGCTCGATGTCAACTTCCTTAAGGTAGTTGAGCAGACCGCGACGCTTACCGACCATCTTCAGCAGACCGCGACGGGAATGGTTATCCTTCTGGTGAGTCTTGAGGTGCTCGGTGAGGTGGTTGATGCGCTGTGTGAGCAGAGCAATCTGAACCTCGGGAGAACCGGTGTCGCCTTCGTGAAGGGCATACTTTGCAATGATTTCGTTTTTGAGTTCCTTTTCCATTTGAAACCTCCGTAATTCAGAATGTGCCGAATGATCGGCAGTTATTAATCCCTGTCTGCTGCGTGACGCGTCGGAGCTTCGCGAAACGAAGCGGACAGATTGCCGCGGAGAACGCAAAATTCATTTTGAACATGCAATTCTCCGAACATAGCAATTTATTCTAACATACCCGCGGACTGTTGTAAAGGGCGGAAAAGTGAATTTGAACAGCTGTGAAGCAATATATTTGAACTCGCTGCATAATCGAAACTAATCCCGCGTGAACATCCCCGATTGAACCTGCATCGGGAACAAACTGTTTGTATGTCAAATAAAATATATTTATTCGGGGAGGGAATTGCATTGAGGATTTGTCGCACGGGTGATATAATATCATTAAACAAAAAAGACAATGCAGCAGGCCTAATCGATGTCGGCCGCATTGACAGGCAACCCAAAGCTTCCCGCATACGACTCGTTTTCGTAATTTGTTCTTGCGGCGGGCAGCACTTGCAACCCGGTTACTGCGGCACACGGCAGCCGCTGATGCCGTTCAAATAATAAAAGGAGTAAATTGTTATGTTTCTGAAATCCAAACGCTTTCTTTCCCTCTTTCTCTGCGCCGTGCTGACTCTGGCTGCGTTTTCTCCTGTTTTCGGCGAAATATCTTCCGAAAGTACGGGAACAAAGTTCTACAGTGATATTGACACCGAAAAGGTGATCGCTTTTTTGCAGCAGCCGGCGGGCGATACAGGCTATTGCAACGGTGAAATTCTTAGAATTACACGCGGTTTACCGCCTGTGTATAACGGCGAGTTCAATGATTCTTTTTTTAGTTGTGTGCCCGGCTCACCTTCCTATCCCCCACACCGGATACTTTGGGGTCCACCCGTTTCGAAATCCAGGGCATTTACGAAGACGGCATTCTGTATTGGTATTGTTATGATACTGTCGATTTTTACGGTGAGTTTGACTTTTCCGGCACAACCATAGCCGCATTGTGTACTCCCGGCATCCGCACCCACATCTCCAAAGTTGAACTCAGCAACTGTGAAGGCCTTTGGCTTTTGGATTTTTTGAACCAGCCTTACTGCACGCAGGCACGCGCACTGAATTGCCCGAACCTGCGCGGAGTCAACCTTTCCGGCGTGTATACAGACATTGAGGTTCAACCCCGGCTGTTTTCCCGCCCCGTCAGGCTTAACACCCTCGGCAGCGGCACGGTAAGCTTCGTTTACGGCGAAAGCGGAACCGAAATCGGCGATGAAAACGAAACAGGCAGCGTCGGCGCACAGGGCGAAAACTTCCTCGGCTGGTATTCGGAGGGCAGCATTCACAGTGCGGAAGCCGATTTCGAAATTACCGACGGTATTTCGGCAACAGCCTGCTTTGCGGGCGATATCAACGCGGACGGAAGCATCACAATGCAGGATGCAATTGCCGCTCTGCGTGCGGCGGTCGGTGTTACGGATATGAACAGCATCGACTTTGCAATGGCGGATGTCGATTGCAGCGGAAACATCGGCATTCCCGATGCGCTTGCAATTGCAAGGCTCTGCATGGGCGTGCTTTGATAAAAAGCTTTGACAAAAATTTGAATAAACGCTGATTCGGCAGGCAGACGAACGGGCGGAATCGGCAGCTTCCCGAGTTATTATTAAAAAACCTCCTGCTTTTTGTCGGGAGGTTTTTTGTGCGGCAGAACAGGCGGCAGAATAAATTGAACCGATGCCCGCAAAGAAGAGCTGCGCGTCCTGCGGATTTTGCGGTAGACAAGCGGAATTTAAAGTGGTAAAATAGACGCATGACTATGGACAGGTTAAATATACTCGAAGTACGGTGCTCATTTGCGCCAAACGGGCAGGAGTGAACGAATGTCAGGAAGCAGATCCAAATTACCGATTGCGGCACTTGCCGCACTTCTTCTCGCAACGGCGGGCTTTTTTACATACCTTTTGCGTGAAGCGGCGGCAAAGGACGACGCCGCGCCCGTTATCGTTTGCTCTTCCTCCGAAATTCACGTCAGCGTTGATGCTTCCGAAGAGGAGCTGCTTTTCGGCGTTACGGCAATGGACGCGGAGGACGGCGACATTACTTCATCGGTCGTTATCGAGAGCATTTCATCGTTTGTTGAGCCGGGCAAGAGCATCATAACATATGCCGCGTTTGATTCGCATAACCATGTTGCAACGGCCTCACGCACTCTTTATTACACCGATTATCATTCGCCGCGGTTCCGCATCACCGATTCGCTGCAATTTTTATCCGGAACGGTTATCAATCCTCTGCTGTATATCACGGCCGAGGACTGCATTGACGGCGATATTTCCAACAAAATTTCAATGACTCTGCTCGAATCAGGCGACTATATATCAGCGATCGGCGTTCATCCGGTTGAGTTCCGCGTTACCAACAGCCTCGGCGACGTTTCGTCGCTGCAAACCGAAATCGTTGTTTATGAGCGTTCATCCTATAACGCACCCTCAATAGTTCTTTCCGACTACCTTGTTTACACCGAGCCCGGCGAAAGAATCAATCCCATCGACTATGTTCGTGAGATCGCATTTTTGCGTGAAAGCTACACGGTTGAGCAATACGGTGCGGAAAACCTTGTTATTGACGATTCGGAGCTTAACATTGCAAAGCCCGGAATATACAAGGTGACGATTTACTGCGAGCGCGGGGATGCGACCGGTTCGGCGACGCTGCTTGTTGCCGTGACCGATTCGGTTTCAGCCTCATAAAAAGGGAGAGCAACAAACTATGTCAATATTTTCAAAAAACGATCTTCCCGCGGCTGAGGAGCGGCAGATTCGCCCGGATGCAGGCATTGTTGCCGCCGAGCTTATCCGCTGCCGTTGGCTGCTGCTCATCGGGCTGCTCATATCCGCCATGCTGTCTTATGTTTTTGTTACGGAGACTTACAAAGAAGAGTATTCATCCACCGCAACCTTTTTCGTAACGAGCAAGGGGTCGGTGACTTCAACCGTTTTTACAAATATCGAAACCGCAAAAAGCCTTACCGAAGCATTCCAGTATCTGCTTGAAAGCGATGCAATGCGCCGAACGGTGCTTGATGCAATCGGCGAAACGGAGTTTTCCGGCACGATAACAACATCCCAGCTTCCGGAAACCAACATCATGTCGCTCACAGTGACCTCGGACTCGCCCGGGCTGACATTCAAAATAATCCGCGCCGTTATAAACAACCATCATCTTATAACGGACAATGTCATGTCCAACGCCGCGATGGACGTGCTTATGCAGCCCACCGTTCCGAAAGCTCCGACTCACGCGCTCAACCGCCGCAGCGGTGTTATTAAGTACACCGCAATTTTGTTTGCCGTCATTGTTTCGGCAACCGTTGTTTATATCATCTTTTCCGACAAAGTCCGCAGTGAAAGAGATCTTTCCGCACTTTTGCCGGGTTATGAACGGCTTTCGACTTTCGGCTGCGAAAAACACAGGCGCACCCTTCGCAGCCGCCTCCGCCGCGGCCGCAGCGCAAAAAAAGCCGCTTCCGAAAGCCTGCTTGTCAGCAATCCCACAACGAGCTTCGGCTATGCGGAAACCTTCCGCCTGCTCCGCACGCGTGTTGAATACCTTTTGAACAAAAACGGGCAGAAAACCCTGCTTATTGCAAGTGTTGCCGAAGGCGAGGGCAAAACAATTACCGCAGCAAATCTTGCCGTCATGCTTTCATATGCGGGCAACAAAGTTTTGCTGATTGACGGAAATTGCGACACCAACGGCAACCCCGGGCTTTCAAAACTTTTCGACATCACACCGAAAGATGAGGACTGCCTCTGCGCCCGCCTTGAAACGGGCAATGTTTCGGGTCTGCCTTCTCCGGAGGGCGCAAAGCACCTTCGGCTGCTTCCGAACAACGATTTTTCGGGCGATGCGGCCGATATTGTCGTTTCCGAAAAAATGAACAAGCTCATTCGAGCCGCCCGCGAACAATATGATTTCATAATCATCGACACTCCCGCACTGTGCCGCTCCGGGCTTGCGGAATACTATGCGGAGCTTTCGGACTGCGCTGTCATGGTTGTTCGGCAGGGCGTCGCTTCCGGCAGAAGCATACGCGATGCGGTCGACACGCTTTCCGGCAGCACGCAGATACTCGGCTGCATTTTAAACGACGTCCGCAAGGTCGAATTCCTGAGCGGGCTTTTGTCCGGCGGCTACGGCAGGCAGTACGGTTACGGAAAATATTACGGCAAATATGGCTACGGCGACTACGGCAGCTACGGCGGCTACGGCGGCTACGGCGGCTACGGCAACCGCGGTTCATCCGAAAATAACGGGGGAGGGAAACGTCAATGAGCGAATACGACTGCCGCGCAGGTTTCGGCACACATGCACACGGAAGAGAAAGCTCTGCCGATGCGGCGGATTCATCATTTGATCTTTCGGTGTTTGCAAAGGATTCCCTGCGGATGCTCCTTCGGCTTTTCTGGCTTCCGCTTTTGCTTGCCGTTGTGTTCAGCGCACTCTTCTGTTACAACGCAAAACGTTCGTATCGGCCGATGTACAAAGCCTCCGCAACATTTACTGTCAACGTTGTGGGCATGTCCGGTGCAAGTGCTTCTTATTATTCAAAATCAACTGCGGAGCAGTTTGCGCGAACCTTTCCGTACATACTCACAAGCGGCGTGCTTCGCAACCTTATATGCGAGGATCTGAAGCTTAAAACGCTTCCCGCCTCCATCAATGCCTATGTTGAAGGAACGACCACGCTCTTCACCCTTGAAACAACCGCTGCCGATCCCGAACTTGCGTACAAAGTTCTTGTATCTGCAATCGACAAATATCCGCAGGTTGCAAACTATGTTGTCGGCAACACGGAGCTCACGCTCATCAGCCCTCCCGCAGTTCCCTCTGCACCCTATAACAGCCTCAGTTACGCAAGCTGTATCAAAAAGGGTGCCGCACTCGGGATTCTTCTCGGCATTGCAGTGGCCGTTATTGCTGCCGCAACGCGAAAAACCGTTCGCAGCACAGCCGAACTCAAATCGATTCTCAACCTTCGCTGCATCGGCACGCTGCCCTATGAGCGCGTGAATCGCCGCCTGCGCAACAAGGACTCCGTCTCGCTGCGCGATGACGATGTTACAAAAAACTTCGGCGATTCAATAAAGCTTATCCGCAGCAGGATTCAAAAATCCGCCGAGGAACACGGCGACAAAGTCATTTTGTTCGCAAGCTCCGTTCCCGGCGAGGGTAAAACCACCGTTGCGCTGAACACCGCCGTTGCACTTGCACAGGAAGGCAAATGCACCGTGCTTATCGATTGCGACGTGCGCAAGCCTGCAACTATCGGCGATTTCCGCGGACTTAAACCCGCCGGATTGGTTGAATACCTTAACGGCACGGCGGAGCTTGCGGACATTATCAGCCAGCCTGTGGATAATCTTTTTGTAATCAACGGCAATACCACTGCGGACAATGCCGCCGAGCTTTTCCGCACCGATAAAATGGCAGAGCTCATCAACGCTCTGCGCGAGGTTGCGGAGCTTATCATTTTGGATTCCCCGCCCTGCGCCATCCTTGCGGATGCACAGGTGCTTGCGGGATATTCCGATTGTGCGGTGTATGTTGTTTGCCGTGAATACACGCGCAAAAGCAGCCTTATTAACGGCATCGGCAACCTTTCGCACACGGGCATCAGGTTCATCGGCTATGTTCTGAACAATGCTCAAAGCTCCGCTTCCGGTTTGAATTACGGAAGATATTCCCGCTACGGAAGGTATTCCGACAGGTACGGAAGGTACGGAAGATACGGAAAATACGGAAAATACGGAAGGTACGGAAAAAGCAAATAAAGCGGAAAGACCGGCAGCTGAAAAAAGCCGCATGTTCCGTTGATTGCTCCGCACGTTTTTAACCCGCAAAATACAAAGGAGGATCGAAATGCAGGATTATAAAACAGAATATCAGCGTTGGCTTAACAGCAGCGCGATCGATGAAAAAACCCGCGCCGCGCTTCTTTCCGTTAAGGATAACGAAAAAGAGCAGGAAGACAGATTTTATACCGAGCTTGAATTCGGAACGGCCGGTCTGCGCGGCATTCTCGGTGCCGGCACAAACAGAATGAACGTATATGTCGTTCGCAGAGCGACTGCGGGACTTGCCGCCGTCATTTCCAAAATATCCCCGGCACTGGCGGCGCGCAGAGTTGCCATTGCGTATGATTCGCGCCGCTGCTCAAAGGAATTTGCTTATGAAGCTGCGCGAACGCTTGCCGTCTGCGGCATTCGCAGTTTTGTTTTTTCTTCCATTCACAGCGTTCCCCAGCTTTCGTTTGCCGTGCGGGAATTATGGTGCGCAGCGGGCATCGTAATCACCGCAAGCCACAATCCGCCGCAGTACAACGGTTATAAAGTCTACTGGTCGCACGGCGGACAGGTCGGCCCCGAGCTTGCGGAAAAGATTTTTGAAAGCATCCGCCGCGCAGATTATTTCGACATCGACACGAGCTCACTCGCTTCGGTGAACGAAAGCCAGATGATCTGCACCGTCAGCGATCTTGTTGATGAAGCATACTATAAAAAAGCTCTTTCTCTCCGCCTCAATCCCGAATTGATGCAGGAGCGCGGCGCAAACTATCGCGTGGTTTACACTCCGCTGCACGGCGCGGGGCTTGTTCCCGTGACGGAGATTTTAAAGCGGGCAGGGCTTAAAAAACTGCGCGTTGTTGAAGAACAGGCACAGCCCGACGGCGATTTTCCGACCGTTGCGGCACCGAATCCCGAAGATCCGAACGCATTTACACTCGCCTTGCAGCTTGCGAAAAAAACCGATGCACAACTTCTTCTTGCAACGGACCCGGATTCCGACAGGCTTGGCGTCATTTGCCGCTCAAAGGGCGGAAAATATCGTCCCCTTACCGGGAACCAGATCGGCTGCCTTCTGATTTACTATATTTTGACCATGCGGCGCGAACGCGGAGAGCTGCCCGATGATGCCTTCGTTGTTAAATCCCTCGTCAGCACCGGCCTTGCGGACGCGATATGCGCTTCTTTCGGGGTTGAAATGCGCACCGTTCCGACGGGATTCCGCTTTATTGCAGAGCAAATCGATCTTGCCGCAAAGCAGCACAAGGGCACTTTCATGTTCGGTTTTGAGGAGAGTTACGGCTTCCTTGCCGGCGATTTCGTTCACGATAAGGATGCAATCTCAACCGCTCTTCTCGTTTGCGAAGCAGCAATTTACTGCGAGAGCAAAGGGTCAACTCTTTGGAACATGCTGCAGGAGATTTACGCAAAATTCGGCTGCTATTTCGAAAAAACAAAATCCTACACCCTCGCGGGCCGTGAGGGCATGGAACGCATTTGCCGCGCAATGAGCGACCTCCGCAGCAAAACGCCGCAGCAGTTCGGTGCGCACAAGGTTAAAGTTTTTGAGGATTATTCCAACGGAACAACAAAGGATTTCGAGTTTAATCTTTCTTTTTACCGCTCAGCTGCCGCAATGCAATGTTCTTCGTTTTACTTTCAGCGAAGGCGGAAACTCCTCCGTTATTGTCCGCCCGAGCGGAACAGAACCCAAGCTGAAGCTTTACATCAGTGCTTCCGCAAAAACGCATGCGGAGGCCGAGCAGAAAACCAATGAGCTGCTTGCGGCGGCGAATGCCTTTATTGAGGAAAGCATCAAAAGCTGACACTGACACTGCGCCGGCGCACCGTGCCTCGCCGCAGAAAAACTGCCGGACATAAAAAGCATATAATTCAGCATACGAAAACCACCCGCCGTTCGGCAGGTGGTTTCGTGCACTTTGTATTCCCCGATCGTGCGGAGTGAGTTCCAAGCACTCCGCAAAAGAAAAATGCATTAAGAATGTGTGAGTTGCTCCGTTTCACCCGCTTTTGCGGAAAGGAGCCTGAACCATGCCGCTTTATGCACCGATTCCGAGTGCAGCGCGAAGGATGAGCAGTGCATCCGCCTGATCAACGGTACCGCTGCCGTCGAAATCCGCCGCTGTAAGCTGTTCCTCCGTAAGAGTTCCCATGCCGAGCATATAGCGGAGAACGAGGAGTGCATCCCCTGTTTCAATCGCGCCGCTGCCGTTTACATCACCGGGAACCGGTTCGGGGGTTTCGCCGCCCGCGCCGATGACCGTGACGGTATCAAGCAGGAGGGACATAACATCCGTGCAATCGCAGTGATGCCATGCAAGGTAAATTGTCTGTCCTTTATATGCGGAGAGATCGACAACGCGCGCCTCATATGAAGTGTTGGAGAGTGTTTCGCTCAAAAGCACCTCGGTGAAACTCGCATTCAAATTATCGGTCGTGCTGAGTCTGAGTTCGTAATGTTCACCGGCAAATCCGTCGCAGGAGACGAAATATTGAAGAGTATAGACCGCACTGTCTCCGGAAAGCTCAATGGCGGGGGAGATGAGCCAGTTGTCGGGGCTTGCGGAATAGTCTTCATCAAAGGAGTCGGATGCCGCAAAACCGCCCGAACCGCCATGTGCCTTTGCACCGTTTGAGAAATACCAATAGGTATCGCTTGCAGCACCCGTTCGGCGAACCCACCTGTCGTTGGGGCTGTTGTCAAATGTTTCTTCGAACAGAACCGTGCGGTTCACAACGTTGACTGTAATCGTGTCGGTAAATCCGCCCTCTTCGGTGGTTACGGTGATAATTGCCGAACCGACTGCAACGCCGGATGCAATGCCGTTCTCGCTGACGGTCACAACGGACTCATCGGAGGAAGTGAACGTTACGTTTTGGTTTGTTGCATTTGCGGGAATAAGGCTGTAAACAAGCCGCTCCGTTCCGCCGATGGGGAGTTCCGTGCTGTCCGCCGCAAACTCAACGCCGGTCGGCACAATGTACGGATGTTCCGCAACGCGGAGACCGTATTCGCCGGCACCGTAATAATGATAAGCGGAAACAAGCACGCGATATGTGCCGCTCATCGGTGCAGTAACATCAAGTTTCTGCCCGAATCCGAGCCCTGCGGATTCATCGTCGCAAACAAGATAGCTGCCGTCGGGTGCGATAACGTTGAGATATGTGTCGAAGCGCAGCCCGTTGGGCGAATAAGTCAGGAAATCGTATGTTTTGCCTTCAACAAGCTCAAATTCGTATCCGACAGCGTTGGTGGTTGACAGGAAGCTTGTTGTTGCCGTTGACCGTGGGAAGCGCAGGTGGGGAACAACGTTCCACGCAATAACGCCTGTGTAGTCGGTGTCCACTTCAGCGGGAGTGAACGGAAAATCCGCAAGCCCGGGCATATCATCGGGCGCGATAACGTTGATTGTGATTGAAGCCGAAAGGCCGTTCGCTGTCGTTGCAGTGACAACGACGGTGCCGCTTACATTGCTCATTGCGGAGATTTTGCCCTCGGAGGTAACGGTCACAAGACTTGTGTCGGAAGATTCCCAAGTTACCGTTTTATCGTATGCATTTTCCGGAAGTACTGTTGCAAAAACATTGGTAACGTAGCTGCCCGCAGCAAAGATCGCCCTCGGTGAAATTCAGTTCAACGGATTCCGGCGATACGGGCGCGGGGACGGTTATATGAGTTGTTGCGGTGAATCCGCCGTCGGCAGTTGTTGCCGTGATATTGCATTCACCCTGCGCAACAGCGGTAACAACGCCTGCCGCGTTGACGGTTGCAACCTCTTCGTTGTCCGTTGCCCATGCAACAGTTTGAATCGTTGCGTTTTCGGGAGAGATAACGGGAACAAGCGTGAGCGGCGTGCCGATATAGACGGTTTCATTTGCGGGAAGTTCGATTCCCGTCACGGAAACAGGCTCTTCAAAGCGGATATTGTCCAACCAGACGGTATCCTCGTTCCTGTCAACGGAAGAATCCTTGGTATAACCGAAAACGAAAGTGAAGTCGCCTGCCTCTGTCACGATATAGGACTTTTCCGTCCAATCGTTTATGCCATGCATTGTGTGCGCTGCAATCACTGCACCGTTCACGGTGAGCGTGAATTTATCGAAGGTAGGTTCCGTGCTGGTTTTGATGTCGTATTTCAAAACCGTGCCCGCCGCAACACTTGCAGTCAGCGTTACAGAGGAGGTTGCCCTGCCGACGGTTTGGTTTGTTGTCTTTGCGCAGACACGCTCATCAACTGTGACCGCCTGCATGGGATATTCTGTTCCGCCGTCGGAAAAGCTGAGTGTTCCGCCCGGAACATTCAATGCGTCGTCAAGCTCGGTTCGAACGGGGCCGGCTTCTGCAAAGCCGCAAAAAGGAATGATTGCCATCAGCAAGGCCACAAGCAATGCGATGGGTTTGCGAAATGCTTTCATGTTGGACTCTCCTTCGGATGTAGATAATTAACGCACAAATATGTTGTACACATATATTGTAGCATCATTGTTTCCGAATTGCAACATTATTTTAAAAATTTGTCACAGTTTTTTCACATAAGTTTCTTATATGCCCCTGATTCCGGATTGTATATGATTATTCAGAAAACCGTGCAGTGAAACGGGCTTCGCGCAGAAAAATTCAGGTTTAATATCGGCAGCGGCGGCAGAGCTCAAAACAAAACGTGAGCCGAGAGGGTATTTCTTCCCACCGGCTCACGTTGACTGCGCATTGCGCATTTAAAACTGTTTCGTACTAAGATTTGTTTTGAATCATGCGCCAAAATTTCCATCCTGAAGCACATCGGGGATCCCATCCCCATTTGCATCACCCGCCGCGCCCATCATTTCATTATAGCGGACGCGATAGGCGATTTTCGCTTTTTCGACCTGTTGATGAAGCATTTCTTTAACCTCACGGGGACGCTTAATATCGCGCATAACAAGCACGGGCATTGTCTGATCGGAAGAGTTGACCGTTACCGTGCCGACGCCCGTAAGGCGCTGCCAAAATGAGATTTTTACACTTATATCCCGAACTCTGTACAACAGGATATCGTCAACCGTAGTACTTAAAAAGCCTTTTTCATAAAACAACCTGTCCTCGCCCAGACGGTAACGCTGAAAACTCAGGGGCATTCCGAGCCTGCGCCGCCGATCCTTCCAAAGGATATTGACCGTGTATTTATTTTTCTTTTTCTTTGCCATTGCAGCATCCTCCCTGTTAATAGTCAGCAAACGCTGCGGAACGAATGTTCCCCTGAAATAAGTATAGCAAACCGCTCGGAAAAATGCAACCTGTACATGTGTACAGTCTCAGCCTCATACGGCATTGAACCGAAAAAGCGGCACACCCCGCTTTTGGGGTGCGCCGCCGTGATTTGGGTCATATCAAAGGTGAAATCAGAACTTCATGCCGTTGAACTTGACGCCGGGGCCCATGGTGGTGGAGAGTACGAGGCTCTTAATATAGGTACCCTTCGCCGCTGCGGGCTTTGCCTTAATGATAGCGTCCATCAAAGTGTTGAGGTTCTCGCCGATCTTTTCTTTGCCGAAGCTGACCTTACCGACGGGGCAGTGGCAGATGTTGGTCTTATCAACGCGGTATTCAACTTTACCTGCTTTGATATCGGTGATTGCCTTTGCAACATCCATGGTGACGGTGCCGCTCTTGGGGTTGGGCATCAAGCCCTTCGGGCCGAGAACGCGGCCGATTCGACCGACAACGCCCATCATATCGGGAGTTGCAACGCAGACATCAAAACCGAACCAGTTTTCGGTCTGAATCTTTTTGACCATATCTTCATCGCCGACGAAATCCGCGCCCGCTTCCTGTGCTTCGCGAGCCTTGTCGCCCTTTGCGAAAACGAGAACGCGAACGACCTTACCGGTGCCGTGGGGCAGAACGACTGCGCCGCGAACCTGCTGGTCTGCGTGACGGGAGTCAACGCCCAGACGGATATGCGCTTCAATGGTTTCGTCGAACTTTGCCTTTGCGGTGGAAAGGACTACGGAAATACCCTCTTCGGGATCATAGAGCTTCTGATTGTCGAAAGACTTTGCGCTTTCGATATACTTTTTTGCCATGCTTCATAGTTGTTTAATCCTCCTTGTGGTGATAACGGCTGATGCCTCCCACGCTGTTTCCTCAGTCAACAACGACAACGCCCATGCTGCGTGCGGTGCCGGCTACCATGCTCATTGCCGCTTCAAGGCTTGCTGCGTTGAGGTCGGGCATTTGAGCTCAGCAATTTCTTTAACCTGTGCTTTGGTGATGTTCGCAACCTTGGTCTTGTTGGGCACACCGGAACCGCTCTCGATTCCGCAAGCCTTCTTGATGAGAACGGCTGCGGGAGGGGTCTTGGTGATGAAGGTGAACGAACGATCCTGGTAAACCGTGATGACAACGGGAATGATGAGACCCGCCTGCTTTGAGGTGCGCTCGTTGAACTCCTTGCAGAAGCCCATGATGTTAACGCCGTGCTGGCCGAGTGCGGGGCCTACGGGCGGTGCAGGGGTCGCTTTGCCTGCGGGGATTTGCAGCTTGACAAAGCCTGTAATCTTCTTTGCCATTTTGATATTCCTCCTAAAAATAATGTGGTGCGAGCGGAACGGCGGAGCGTTATCCGGCGCGCTGCTCCGTGCTGTTGAGCAAGCGGCGCAAGCTGTCCGCTTTTCCTCCCACTATGCAAATCCGTTTGATTTAAAACGGAAAAACATACGGGGTTACGGTGTTTGAAAAAAATCAGAGTTTTTGAACCTCGACAAAATCCAGCTCGATCGGCGTTTCCTTGCCGAAAAGGGAAATTATGAGGCGAATCCGCTGCGTTTCGGGGTCGATTGCCTGAACCGTACCGATGAAATTCGCAAACGGGTCGGAAACAACACGGACGTGTTCGCCGACTTTGATATCCAGCTCAAGCTGCATACGTTCAACGCCCATTGCCGTGACCTCCTCATCGGTGAGGGGAATCGGCTTGCTTCCCGGGCCTACAAAGCCGGTAACGCCGCGGGTGTTGCGAACAATATACCATGTGTTGTCGTTCATGACCATTTTGACCATGACATAACCGGGGTACACCTTGCGAAGCACCGTCTTGGGCTTCTTTGAACCCTCCTTGAGCTCCGTGACCTGCTCTGTGGGATACTTAACCTCGAGAATCAAATCCTGAAGATTGCGGTTCTCAATTGTTTTTTCAAGGTCTTCCTTGACTTTGTTTTCGTATCCGGAGTAGGTATGGACGACGTACCACCGGGCATCAAGCGGGGTGTCATCCCCGTAATGAGTCCTTACTTCGTCCGTCATTGGCAATCCTTATTTAACAACGATTTTGGCAAGTGCGCCGATGCCTTTGCTGAAGCCGAGATCCAGCACCCACATGAGAGCTGCCATCAGTGCAACAAAGCCGATAACAGCAAGGGTATATCCGACAAGTTCTTTTTTGCCGGGCCAGCTGAGCTTTTTGGTTTCAGCAAAAACTTCTTTGAAATAAGTTCCGATGCGGGAGAAAAATCCGCCGACTTTTTTGAAAAAGCCCGGCTTCTTTTCGCCTGTCTGTTTTACTTCTTTTTTCATAGCGTTCTCCTTGTTCCTTATTTGGATTCCTTGTGGAGAGTATGCTTACGGCAGAAACGGCAATACTTTTTGAACTCGAGCCTGTCGGGATCGTTCTTCTTGTTCTTGAACGTATTGTAGTTCCTCTGCTTGCATTCGGAGCAAGCGAGTGTGATCTTTACGCGCATGGTAGAGCCTCCTTGTAGTCTGCCTGAGCCCGCGCCGCCGCTGAACCCGCTTCCCCCAGCACAAGGCAAGCCGCAATTCGGGCAAACGATATGAACTCAAGCTAAATAAAGCCCCCTCGAGGGGACGTCTTTGGTACTTTAGCACATCAAATCCCGTTTGTCAATAAGGTTTTTTAAAAAAATGTTCCGCAAAGAGGAAAAAGCAGCAATATATTTTCAATGAGCAATTAGCAGTGAGCAATGAGCAATGAGCAATTAGCAATGAGCAATGAGCAATGAGCAATGAGCAATGAGCAATGAGCAATGAGCAGTGAGCAATGAGCAATGAGCAGTGAGCAATGAGTAATTAAAGGTGCATCTGCCTCCTCGGTTCAACCGAGAAAAATAATTCCTAATTCCTCATTCCTAATTCCTCATTTCTCATTCCTAATTTCTCATTCCTCATTCCTAATTCCTCATTCCTCATTCCTAATTCCTCATTCCTCATTCCTAATTCCCTTGTGGATAACCTGTTGACTTTCTGCGGGTTATTCTGCGGCGAAGAATGTGGAAATTGCGGAAAGCCCTGTCAAAGGCGGGCGAAATTTGGTATATTTGCAGGGTTTTTCGAAACTGTCAACAGGGTTTTCCACATTATCCACAGACTTATCCACACATAAACAAGCCTGTACACCGCCAAATTTCGGAGTTTTCCGCATTTTGCGGCTGTTTTGCTCACGAAGGTTGAGGATAACTCCCTCTCTTGCGGATAACTCTGTGGAAAACGGGGTCTGATTGTGGAAAACTCATGTGGATAACCCTGCCGGGCGGCACAATATCTTGCGGTGCAAGTCTCGGCGGAACACAGTTGAATTAAAAAGGGGAACGCGGTTCGGTGGGTGTTCATAAAACAGCCAACGGAGCGTATCGATACAGATACGCTCCATTTCTCATGTCAACATACTATGTAATGGGGTGCAGCCCCTTGGCTCTCCCTTTGGGAGAGCTGTCACCGCAGGTGACTGAGAGGGCCCTGCAGCCTTTTTCGAATGATAAGATCAATTTGTGCGCACACACCGCGAAAATCCCTGTCGATATCCCGGTTGGAAAATCGCAGAATCTCCAGCCCAAGAGACATCAGGAATTGAGAACGTTCCGCATCATAAGCAAGCCCCTGAGGTTCATAATGCTGAGAGCCATCCAATTCAATGACCAGTCCGGCCGAAGCACAGTAAAAGTCCACGATGAATCTGCCGATAATCCGCTGTTTATAAATTTTTACTGGATATTTGCGGAGAAAAAGGTACCAGAGCTTACGCTCGTGGGGTGTCATCTCCCTGCGAAGCCGTCGGGCATTTTCTAATTGGGTGTTGTCTTTTGGTATAGTCATGGTTTGCCCTCTCCGTCCTCGCTGCGCTCGGCCACCTCTCCCAAGGGGAGAGGCAAGATGTATTCCCGGGTACTTCTCCCCTTCGGGCACTCGCTGCGCTCGGCCACCTCTCCCAAGGGGAGAGGCAAGGTGTATTCCCAGGTACTTCTCCCCTTCGGGCACTCGCTGCGCTCGGCCACCTCTCCCAAGGGGAGAGGCAAGATGTATTCCCGGTACTTCTCCCCTTCGGGCACTCGCTGCGCTCGGCCACCTCTCCCAAGGGGAGAGGCAAGATGTATTCCCGGGTACTTCTCCCCTTCGGGCACTCGCTGCGCTCGGCCACCTCTCCCAAGGGGAGAGGCAAGATGTATTCCCGGGTACTTCTCCCCTTCGGGCACTCGCTGCGCTCGGCCATCTCTCCCAAAGGGAGAGGCAAGGGATGCTCGCACGGTACACCGAAAGGTGTATAGAAGTGCGCTTTTATCAGTTCGGCTTTCCGGTTCACCCGGCTTATGCCTGCGGTGTATCCGCCGTGCTTTCAACGGCAGCAGCTGTCTTTTTCTTTTTTCCGAGATTTTCAGTCGAAATTTCACCTGCTTTTGCAAGCGCAAGCTTTGTCAGCACGGGGCCCGTAAGCTCATAAACAAGTGTTGCAAACAGTGCAACCGTCACAACCTGCGCGGAAAGCGTTTGCGGAAGGTCGCTTGCGGCAACCATCTGCGCCATGCCGATTGCAACACCTGCCTGCGGAAGCAGCGTAACGCCGAGGTATTTGCGCACCTTTGGATCGGCATGGGACATTGCCGCTCCGGTGAACGCGCCGAAATACTTGCCGGCGGAACGTGCAATGATATAGATAACGCCGGGAATCCCGACCGTCAGCAGGATTGAAAAATCAAGCTCCGCACCCGAAAGCACGAAGAAAAGCATGAATAATGCAGGCGTCCAGCCCTCGCAAAGCTCCATCGCAATAACAGAGTCGCTGCGCATGTTTGCAAACACCGCGCCAAGCATCATGCATGTCAGCAGGGAAGAAAGCTCCCACATTTCCGAAAGTGCAACGCAGGCAAAAACCGCCGCAAGCATCAGGCAGAGACGGTTTGCTTTGGACTTGAAAAAGCGCATTACAAACGCAAGCACGGCACCCATAACGCCGCCCGTAAGCAGGGAAAGGCCGATTTCGCGCAGCGGATCAAGCACGATTGCCTGAACCGTCAGCGCATCGCCGGAGGCAAATGCCTGTGCAAGTGCAAAGCAGAGGGAGAAGATCATCAGGCCGACCGCATCATCAAACGCCGTAACGGGCAGGAGCGTGTCCGTAACGGGGCCCTTTGCCTTGTATTGGCGAACAACAAGCAGTGTTGCGGCAGGTGCCGTTGCAGCCGCAATTGCACCGAGAAGCAGCGCACGGGGAACGCGGTATTCACCCGGCACAAGCAAAAGCGCAAGCAACACAAAAGCACGGTCATAACAGCCTGCACAACGGTGATAACGACTATTTTGCCGCCGAGTTTTTTCAGCAATGACAGCTTAAATTCGCCGCCGATCGAAAAAGCAATGAAACCCAACGCGGTGGTTGTGATAATCTTTGCGCTTTTGATATCGCCGTTTGTGACAAGTTTCAGCACAAAGGGACCTATCAGAATCCTGCAATAAGGTAGCCCGTGACATTGGGCAGGTTGAGCAGCTTCATAAGGCGGGACAGGGCAAGGCCGCCCGCCATTGCGATTGCAAGAATCAGCAGAATTATCATGTTGTTTTTCCTTTCAGTTCGAATTCCGCCTTTTATCCGGCGGTGCGAATTTTCGACAAATTTCGCGCACACCGGCGCGGTGGAACGTGCGCCGCTTTTCTGCCGCGCACCAATGAACACGCCGTCGGTATCTTTCAGCGCGCTTATTCTTCGGAATGCCGCCGAACGGCGGTTTCCGTTTTATATTTACTTAAGTCGATTTTCGATTATCGTTCCGCGTGCGTTATTCCGCATCGATTCCTTCGAACGAAAGCACGGGCAGCGTGAACATGACGCCTTTTTTGCCCAATCCGTGCGTGTTGCGGCGGATAACGCGCTTTGCATGCTCAAGTTGATCATCGTTCAGCAGCAAAAACGCAGTGTGACTGGATTCAAAATCATGGCTCATGATTTTGCTGACTCGACCGAAAATCGGCGGTGCGTCAACGTTGCTGTTCAGCAATGCGTGTTTAAGGCTTGTGGACTGAAAAACGATGCCGTTCATTCCGTGTGCGCGAAGCCCTTCAAGCGTTGCAAGAAATTCATCGCAATCGTCGATCGTGATAACAAGAAGCTGCATGGATTAACCCTCCTTCAGACTCTTTTTTATATGCAATGATTATAGAACCGATTCGGGGAAAAGTCAAGGGCACGCAAAAGACCTGCACGTCCCTTTAAGCAAATTAAGCATAAAGCAAATTAAAAAAGCCCTTGCAAAACAAGGACTTTTTGTTGGTACACCTTCAGGGGCTCGAACCCTGGACACCCTGATTAAGAGTCAGGTGCTCTACCAGCTGAGCTAAAGGTGCATTCACTCTTTCAAGTGCATATCACATTATACTCGGATTTTGTACAAAGTCAAGACCGTTTCGGACAGGATTGAAGATATATTTTTAATTCCGTCTTCAACCGTATTTGTGCCGCACCGATAGGGCGTATTTAAAGAGTTGAAGAGAGAAGAAACGTCATCCGTACAATACGCTTGAGGCACATGCATTCCGCATTCCGCATCAACATTTCTTCTCTTTTTCTCAGTAAATTTCAGTCAAGGTGAATCAGTGTTCATCCAATCACAAGCCGTACCCTTGCAGCCATTGCTCCGAGATCCGCATTGCTTATTTTGCGCGGGACAAGAACGCCGGTTTCGGCAAAAGTTCTTGCGCCGTCGGAACCGTTGACAATGCGCGCAAATTCCGAATCCGCCCGCATAAGGCTCTTCATGCCGAGATAAAGCGCCTGGGTGATGCCGTATTCGTCGTTCCGTGCGTTCATTATCTGCGTTGCCTTGTTGTAGCATTCGGCCGCAAGCTCGCGGCACTGTTCATCGGTGAGCTTTGCAAGAATCTCCGGCTGTGCAAGCATTGTTTCAAGATAGTCCAACCTCAGGCAGGCATATCTGTCGAGTTGGCTCTGATCGTTGAGCTTATATGCCTTGTAGAGATTGACAAGAACCGTTCCCGCATCCTCGCGCGCGGCAAGCAGCTGAAGTCCGTCATAATCCTGTTTGACAACGTCGAATCCTTCCAGCATTGATTCGTAAACGAACATATCATCAAACAGGTTATAGTTCATGCAGTACAGCACAAGCTCCGCCGTTGTTGCATTCCGCGCAGTTTCCGGCAATTGGGAAACCTCCCGCATTTCTATCGCATCTTCAAGCAGATCCCACTCCTCGGGCGTGTCGTAAGGGTTGATAACGCTTTTATACACGTTTCCGTCCTTTACGGGCAGGAAGCCCTCGGGTGCGGTGAACCAGTCGGAAAGAGCGGGATCGTCGTCGGAATCCTCAAATTCGCCGCTTGCACGCAGCCGTACCACACGCTCGGCATATTCGTTGAACGCCTTGCGGATGCGCCTGCCGTCCTCCACACGCACTGCGCGCGAAGCAACTCCCACAACCGCCGCCGCAATAATTGCGACACAAACAACGATGCCGATAATCTTTACGCTTTTTTTCATGGTTTTCCTCCGAAAGGAATGTACTCGGCCTCAGTCGGCAATAAGTATTGTATCATTTCTGATTGACGTTGTCAATTAGAAATCAGCAATTAGAAATTAGCAACGTACATCGGTCTTCACTCTCCGCTTTCCACACTCTTAATCAAAAACCCTCCACCGCTCTGCGGTCCCCTCCCCTTGCAGGGGAGGCAAACGAGTGCCTTCAGCTCCACTCTCCACTCTCCAAACTCCGCTCTTAACTTGGTGCGGGTTCAGCACATCGGTCTTCGCTCTCCGCTCTCCACACTCTTAATCAAAACCCCTCCACCGCTCTGCGGCCCCCTCCCTTGCAGGGGAGGCAAACGAGTGCCTTCAGCTCCACTCTCCAAACTCCGCTCTTAACTTGGTGCGGGTTCAGCACATCGGTAAGTGGAGAAGCCGCACCCTTCACTCTCCGCTCTCCACACCCTTAAAAACCCCTCCACCGCTCTGCGGTCCCCTCCCTTGCAGGGGAGGCAAACGAGTGCCTTCAGCTCCGCTCTCCACTCTCCAAACTCCGCTCTTAACTTTCCACACTCCGCTCGGTGCGGGTTCAGCACATCGGTAAGTGGAGAAGCCGCACCCTTCGCCCTTCACCCTCCACTCTCCACACCCTTAATCAAAACCCCTCCACCGCTCTGCGGTCCCCCTCCCTTGCAGGGGAGGCAAACGAGTGCCTTCAGCTCCACTCTCCACTCTCCAAACTCCGCTCTTAACTTTCCACTCTCCGCTCTCCGCTCCTGATTCCTCATTTCTCCTACCTATATAAATGTACCTTTAAATGCGCCTTTCGGGCTTGCCGAACTCCTTAAAGTATGATATAATAGAATGAAGGTAATAATGCCGCATAATGCGGCAGGGCGGAGGCTTTGCGTGTACATCACCGCCGTAAGACTTTATTGTTTCAGAAGTTATACGGAGCTGCGGTTTGAGCCTGCAAAGGGGCTTAACGTCATTGTGGGCGCAAATGCGGCGGGCAAGACGAACATTCTGGAATCCGTTTTCCTTGCTGCGTTGGGCAGGAGCCACCGAACGCGCCGCGATGCGGAACTTATCAACTCCCTTTCCGACAAGGCATATGCGGGCATTGAGCTTGTGAGTGCAACGGGGAAGCACAGCATTGAACTCAAGCTGTTTTCCGGCGCACCGAAACAGGTTTTTATCGATGGGCAGCGCATCAGACGCATGGGCGAGCTTATGGGCGTTCTGAACGCCGTAATGTTTTCACCCGAGGATCTCTCCCTCGTCAAGGACTCTCCCGAAACCCGCCGCCGCTTTATGGACATGGAGCTTTGCCAGCTTCGACCTGCATATTTCTACCGTTTGCAGCAATATAATGCCGCCCTCAAGCAGCGCACCGCGCTTTTGAAAACAAGTTTTCCGTTCGAACCGAACATTGAACTTCTCGACATGTGGGACGATAAGCTTGCGGATCGGCGGTTCGGTCATGCTGCTTCGCCGCGATTTTCTTGACAGGCTCAGCACCGCTGCGCGGGATCTGAACCGCAGCATCACGGGCAATTCCTCTGTCGGGCATGAACCGGAAGAGCTTTTTACCTATTACAAACCCTCCGTTCCCTTCGAGGGCGACGGCGCGCGCGCCGCACTCGGGGACGCACTCTGCAAGGCACGGGCGGAGGATATCCGCCGCGGCTGCACAACCAAGGGGCCGCACCGGGACGACATCGGCATTCTGCTCAACGGGCGCGACGTCCGCGTTTTCGGTTCCCAGGGACAGCAGCGCACGGCAGCGTTGAGCCTTAAACTGAGCGAGCTTGCGCTTATGCGCCGCGTTCGGGGCGAGGCGCCAGTTCTGCTTTTGGACGATGTTCTGAGCGAACTGGACGGCGACAGGCAGCGGGAGCTGCTTTCAAGCGCATTTGATTGCCAATGCTTTTTAACATCCACAACTCTCGACGGCCTTGAACAGGTGCCGAACATGACGGTGTTTGAATGCAGCGGCGGCAAACTCAAAAAAATTCTGTCAGCAGAAAATTGATTCTGTGTTGATTTAACATTGTATAAATAAACGCCGTTTTGTGGTTGTTTTAAATCATACGGTCGGCGTTCTCCCCAAAACAGCCCGACATAAAAATCCCGGCGGACGGGGCTCCGCCGGCGGCAGCTTTTCAAAAATGCCGCGGGTTTTACTCTGAAAGGAAATACTTTTAAAAATGGAAACGACTTATAACGCTTCGCAAATACAGGTGCTTGAAGGCTTGGAGGCCGTTCGCCGCCGCCCGGGCATGTATATCGGTTCAACCGATTCAAGAGGCCTGCACCACCTTGTTTATGAAATCGTCGATAACTCCATCGATGAAGCAATGGCGGGATTCTGCACTCATATTTATGTTACCATTCATGCGGACAACTCCATTACCGTTGTTGACAACGGCAGGGGCATTCCCGTTGATATTCACCCCAAAACCGGCAAATCCGCGCTTGAAGTCGCACTCACAATGCTTCATGCGGGCGGCAAATTCGGCGGCAGCGGCTATAAGGTCTCAGGCGGCCTTCACGGTGTCGGTCTTTCCGTTGTTAACGCATTGAGCACGGAGCTTACCGCCGAGGTGCGTCGGGACGGGCATATTTACCGGCAGATCTGCCGCCGCGGCATAAAAGTCACGGAGGTTGAAATCGTGGGCAACTGCGGAGCGGACGAGCACGGCACAACGATTCATTTTGTTCCCGACGAAGAAATTTTTGACGAAGTGAACTATGAATACGATATCCTTGTTCGACGGCTGCGCGAGCTTGCGTTCCTAAACGGCGGCGTGCGCATCATCGTGACGGATGAACGCTGCGACCCGCCCGTGCAGGACAGCTTCCATTACGAAGGCGGGGTTGTTGAATACGTTCGCTATATCAACAAAAACAAAGAAGTTCTGCACCCCGACCCGATTTATTTTTCCGCTGTAAAGAACGATAATCCGCTTGAAACGGCAAGCGTTGAAGTTGCGCTGCAATACAACGACGGCTACAGCGAAAATGTTTTTACCTATGCCAACAACATCAACACCATCGAGGGCGGCAGCCACCTTGCGGGTTTCCGTGCGGCAATGACAAGGGTCATCAATGACTACGCCCGAAAGTTTAAAATCCTTAAAGACAGCGACCAGAACCTGACCGGAGACGACATCCGCGAAGGTTTGAGCGCTATCATCAGCGTTAAGCTGACAGAGCCGCAGTTTGAAGGGCAGACAAAAACAAAACTCGGCAATGCCTTCATAAGAACCCTTGTTGACAACGCCGTGACGGCCGGCATGACGACCTATCTTGAAGAGAACCCGGCGCAGGCAAAGCTTATTCTCGACAAATGCCTCAGTGCAAGCCGCGCAAGGGAAGCGGCGCGCAAGGCACGCGAGCTGACCAGACGCAAGTCCGTTTTGGATTCCGCCGCACTGCCCGGCAAACTTGCTGACTGCTCCGAAAAAGATCCTTCAAAATGCGAACTGTTCATCGTTGAGGGCGACTCCGCAGGCGGTTCCGCCAAGGAAGGACGCGACAGGCATTTTCAGGCCATCCTTCCGCTGCGCGGAAAGATTCTGAACGTTGAAAAAACCCGTTTGGACAAAATTCTCGGCAATGCGGAAATCAAATGCATGATAACCGCGTTCGGTGCGGGCATGGATGCGGATTTTGACGAAACCAAGCTCCGCTATCACAAAATCATCTGCATGACCGATGCCGATGTTGACGGAAGCCATATTCGCACGCTGCTGCTGACGTTCTTCTATCGGCACATGCGGCCGATGATAGAGCGCGGCTATGTTTACATTGCCCAGCCCCCGCTCTATCTCATCAAAAAGGGCAATACGGAACGCTATGTCTATTCGGACGAAGAGCTGAACAAAACTCTTGACGAAATCGGCAGGGATAAAATCTACATTCAACGCTACAAAGGTTTGGGCGAAATGAACCCCGAACAGCTTTGGGACACGACAATGGATCCCGCGAACCGCATTATGCTTCGCGTCACAATGGACGATGCAATGCTTGCGGACGAAACTTTCACCCTTTTGATGGGCGACAGGGTTGAACCGCGCCGCGAATTTATTGAGCAGAACAGCAAGCTCGTTGCCGACCTTGACGTTTGATTCGGAAACGTTTCAATTTTCAAACGGCAGATTAAGAGCTTTGAGCTCTGCAATCCGAAATTATTAACACGATTCAATGACTTGACGACCGACGAAAGGTGCGATGCACCGACTGCGGCAGGCTCCGCACCTTTCATGCAGGAGAAATAATGGACGAAAACAAAAGAAGACCCAATCTTGAAATGCTCGGAACAAACGAGCTGCCGACCGATGTTGAAGGCGGCAGAATATTGCCCATAAACCTTGTGGGTGAAATGAAGCGCAGCTTTATATCATACGCAATGGCTGTTATCATCAGCCGTGCGCTTCCCGATGTGCGCGATGGGCTGAAACCCGTTCACAGGCGCATTCTTTACGCAATGGACGAGCTGAGTATGCAGCCCGACAAGCCCTTCAGAAAGAGTGCGCGCCTTGTCGGCGACGTTCTCGGCAAATACCATCCGCACGGCGATAGGGCGGTTTACGATGCAATGGTGCGCCTTGCCCAGCCCTTCTCCACTCGTTACCCCCTTGTTGAAGGTCACGGCAATTTCGGCAGCGTTGACGGCGACCCCGCCGCTGCAATGCGTTATACCGAAGCGCGCATGAGCAGGCTCACTCTCGAAATGCTCCGCGATCTTGACAAGAACACGGTTGATTTTTACCCGAATTTTGACGAAACGCTGATGCAGCCCGCGGTATTGCCCGCAAGATACCCGAACCTTCTTGTGAACGGCTCAAACGGCATTGCTGTCGGCATGGCAACAAACATTCCGCCGCATAATCTCGGCGAGGCTGTCGATGCCTGTGCCGCAATGATTGACAATCCCGATATCACGATCGACGAGCTGATGAACTATATCCCCGGCCCGGACTTTCCGACCGGCGGCGTCATCATGGGCGATTTCGGCATTCGCCATGCATATTTTACAGGCAGGGGAAAGATCCTTGTTCGCGCAAAGAGCGAGATCGAGCAATACAAGGCCGATCGTTCACGAATCATCGTCACGGAAATTCCGTATCAGGTCAACAAAGCAAAGCTTGTTGAAAAAATTGCGGAGCTTGTTCACGAGAAGCGCGTGGACGGCATTTCCGACCTTCGCGACGAAAGCTCCCGCGCGGGAATGCGCATTGTTATCGAGCTTAAAAAGGATGTCAATGCAAACGTTGTGCTGAACAATCTGTATAAGCACACTCAGCTTCAGGACACTTTCGGCGTTATCATGATCGCGCTTGTGAACGGCGAACCCAAGGTGCTCAACCTTCGCGAAATGCTTTATCACTACATTGCGCATCAAAAGGATGTTGTCACCCGCCGCACACAGTTTGACCTTGACAAAGCACGCGAAAGGCTGCACATCTTGGAAGGCCTTATGATCGCACTCGACAATATTGACGAAGTCATTGCCATCATCAAAGCCAGTGCAAACGGCGCAGAAGCAAAGGAAAGGCTGATTGCGCGTTTCGGTTTCAGTGAACGGCAGGCGCAGGCGATACTTGACATGCGGCTGCAAAGGTTGACGGGGCTTGAGCGCGAAAAGCTGGAAGCCGAGTACGGCGAGCTTAAGCGCACGGTTGAATACCTTGCTTCCCTGCTTGCGGACGAAGGCAAACTTATGGGCGTTGTTAAAGATGAAATGCTCGAGATTCGGCGCCGCTTTGCCGACCCGCGCCGCACCGAAATCACAAAGATCGTTGAAGACATCGATATGGATGACATCATCCAGGAAGAAGACATGGTTGTTACCTGCACCCATCACGGCTACATCAAGCGCATTGCGGAAGCAACCTATCGCACGCAGCGCAGAGGCGGCGTTGGCATCAGTGCGGGAGCAACCCGTGAAGAGGATTTCCTTGAGGATATTTTCGTCACAAGCACGCATTCCTATATCATGTTCTTCACAAACAAGGGCCGCGCTTTCCGCATTAAATGCTATTCCATTCCGGAAGCAAGCCGCACCGCAAAGGGCACGCCCATAGTCAACCTGCTGCAATTGCAGACGGGCGAGTTCGTTACCGCCGCATTCCCCATCGGCAGGCAGACCGAGGGCGGCTATCTCGTTCTTTGCACACGGCAGGGTGTTATCAAAAAAACCCCGCTCTCCGATTTTTCAAACATTCGCAAGGGCGGCTTGATTGCTCAAAACCTCCGCGAGGGTGACGAGCTTATCAGCGTTGCGCTCTCCGCAGGCGATGATGAGTTCATTATCGGCACACGGGACGGAATGAGCATCCGTTTCAGCGAGCAGGATGTTCGCTCAATGGGCAGAAATGCCTCCGGCGTTCGTGCCATCAAACTCTCCGAGGGCGACTGCGTTGTTGATATGTCCATGGTCAAACCCGGCAGCTGCGTCATTGCCATCACCGAAAACGGCATGGGCAAGCGCACGGAAGAGGACGCCTACCGCGTTCAGGGCCGCGCCGGCAAGGGCATTATTGCAATGAATATCACCGAAAAAACCGGCAAGCTTGTTTGCCTCAAAGTTTCCGAAGGCAATGAGGATCTGATGCTTATCCGTGATGACGGCGTTGTCATTCGCGTTCCCGTTGACACGATTTCCGTCATTTCCCGCAACACGCAGGGCGTTCGACTGATGAAAATCGACGAGGGACACAGGGTTGCAAGCGTTGCGCTTGCGCCGCATAACGATGACGAACCGCAGAAAGGCGGGGAAGAGTCCGACGGCGAAATTTCAAATGCCAATGCAGACTCCGGCAAAACAACACCCTCCGATACGGCGGAAAATTCCGATACACCGGAAGACCTCCGATAACCGCAGCCGCCGAACCTGCCGCGCAGGCTGAAGTTCTCCGCTCTGCCGCAGTGTTTCGGCAAGCAACCGATTACTTCTTCAAAAACAAACACGGGAAGCCTTCCGTAACGGACAGTGCTTCCCGTGTTTTCTGTTGATTTCGACATTGTCTCTCGCGCTCGGCAGCAACCGTTGAATAATCGAATGTGACTGCCGAATATGCCGGAAAACGCCTGCTCTGTCAATCAAATTTGAGAATCGCAGACATTTCACAACTCTCCTGTTGCTCATGTTTTTCCTCCGTTTTTACGGTGTTTTGTTTTTCCCGTAGGTGCGGGGAAAACTTGACCGTTGTTCAGTCAACAAAAAAATATCCTCCTTCGGATAGCCTTTGTGCTCGATGACGATGGAGGACATTTGTTTATCTTAGTGATAATGTTATGGGTTAAGTTAAAACACGATCTCGTGGCGATCGCGGGCGAGATCAACCTGTTAATCAAGCTGTATATGAGCTATCACTTTTGAATCAAACTGCTCAATGAAGTCATTGGGGGTTCCTTCGAACAGAGTGACTTCCGGCGGATTTGTTTCAGCATCATGACCTATCCAGATGTAGTTCGGCATCTTGTCAGGGCTATCAAAAGTATCCCGGAGGAAATTTTCAATATTACGACGCCAATCATATCCGTGCGACGATATTCTGAAGTAGATTGAGTTTGTTCCGTCCGGGTTCAGCTTGCCCCCCTGCACGAATGCGGAGAAAATTCTCGTTTATGAATCGAGCTATATCCCGAGCGTATTGTAATTCATTTATATCTATGCAGTTACGCAGATTTTCTTCGTCGCCCATCCAGGCATAGATATCTCCTATGAGTTGACGAGTTTTTGAATCGACTTGATAACTGTCGCTATACATTATGGAATTAACTATCTCGTTCATATCAGCATCTTCGTCATATCCATCTTCATCGATTAAAGCAGCAATCCGAGCATAAAGCCACCTCTCAATCTCGTCTGAAAGAAAGCCATTTGCGATTAGCCAGTCTACAGGACGTTCTATCTCGTCATACTCAGTTTCCTCTGTTCCGGGATTCGGATGATATCTATTATCTATACATGGATACACTGTTCCGTTGCGATGAAGCATCACGCAGTCTCCGGTCACATATGATCCATTCTTTGAAAGATATATTTTCATTCAGTTACCTCATTTGCAGAATCTTGTTGTAGTTCCAATGAATTAGCGTCTCTGTCGCGTTCGCTAATTCATCGTATCCGGATAGTATGATTTTCAATTCGGATCACCCCAGCAGGTGCGGGGAAAACAGCGGCGGAGCGAGGGGGGAAGGGGTATACCGAGGATCACCCCCGCGGATGCAGGGAAAACTTTAACAACCGTTATGGGGTTTATGAGGGGTTACTGTTCAACAATAACCCATTTGCCGCCGGGGGAGCTACCGTCAAGCGGTGCGGGGTTTTCCTTTGAGTAAGGGTAGTCCTCGCCACTATCGTCAATAACTCTATACATACCATCCTCCTCGATGGCCTCGTATGTTTTACCGTTGGTTAAACTATCCACACCAAAAGAGGGGCCAATATATTTAATTTTCATTTCGTTTACGCTCCTTTCGGTTTTTGAGTTTAACCTCGTAGGATCACCCCTGCGGATGCGGGGAAAACTAATCAGTTATATTATACCTTTATCCGTCAAAAAAAAGCAACATATGACATTCAGCGTCATTTTTTCTGCTCACCACAAATATTGGCTTCGCTTATTGTGTGCTTACATGTTCTTTTTATATTTCTGACGGTATTATTCCTTCATTGAGACATATTCAATTCGATATGATAAAACGCTGCTGTACATTTTTATGTTCCGCTGCGATAATATATTAATTTTATCTGCATTGTCGGCGTTCGAACCAAACCGGATCGCCCTTCGTTTTCACTTGAAATATTCTTAAATATGATGTACAATGCAATCGGGAGCCGTCATTGGGCAGTGCAATCTGCAAGTGATTTACAAATTTGCGTGCAGTGCCGGTTCCGATGCTGAGAGGAAACGGAGGAACAGCTTTGGAGCAAAAAGACATAAATGTCAATGTTTTTTCCGCCGCACCGCAAACCCGTTCGGGAGAGAAGGTTTTTAATCCGAACATTTCTTCAGCTGTGCCGCAAGCATGTGCGGCAAAGCGCGCACCGACCTATTCCGAACGATTGGACAAACTGCGCATATTTGCCGATGAAGCGGCGGAGGAGCTTCCGCAGGTATTTTACCGTGAGCTGAACGGAGGAATCATACTTTCTCCGATTACAAAAGCGCACCCGCAATCCGATCCGAAAAAACCGCTGCTTGTGTTGGGTGAATACAGGAACTCGCCGCAGATGGGACGGAGCATTGTGTTGTACGGCGGTTCGATTTTGCGCAGTTACGGGAATTTACCGGACGAAAAGCTGAAGGCCGAGGTTCGGCACATCTTGCGGCACGAATTCACGCATCACCTTGAGTCACTCAGCGGCACAAACGATCTTGAGATTGACGATGCAGTCAAGCTGAACCGCTACAAGGCAAGCATTCATGCGGAATAAATTTGAAAATGCGGAACAGGACAGTAGGATGTGGATGAAGTTATTGCTAATCAGTTTTTAATTTATCCATTGTAAGGAGTCTCGTAAATGAAATCAAAAGTGTTTTTTTCTTCCGAAATCACAGCTGAAAAGGTGGTTGAGCTTTTTCATGCGGCAGCGAATGACCTGCCCAGCGGAATTCTTCCCGGCAAAGTTGCCGTAAAACTGCATTCGGGCGAACCCGGCAATCAAAACTTTTTGAAACCGGAATTTTGGCAGCCTATCGTCAATGATGTGCACGGAACCGTGGTTGAATGCAACACCGCCTACAACGGCGGACGCAACACAACCGAAAAACACCGTGAAACCATGGAAAAACACGGTTGGAGCAAGCATTTCACCGTTGACATTATGGATGCGGAAGGGCCGGATGCCGAGCTTTTGATTCCGAACGGCAAGCGCATCAAAAAGGTTCAGGTCGGCAAAAACATGCTTAACTATGGCTCCATGCTTGTGCTTTCCCATTTCAAGGGGCATCCGATGGGCGGGTTCGGCGGCGCGCTGAAGCAGCTTTCCATCGGCTGCGCCTCCTCCTACGGCAAGGCATATATCCACGGTGCAGGCGAGCCGGAGAAGATTTGGACAGGCGACCACGACTCGTTTCTTGAATCCATGGCCGATGCGGCGGAAGCCGTCGTTCGCCATTTCAACGGCAATATGGTTTTTATCAACGTCATGAAGAATATGTCCGTGGACTGCGACTGCTGCGCCGTTGCCGAGGATCCCTGCATGGCCGATATCGGCATTCTTGCATCACTTGACCCGATAGCTGTCGACCGCGCATGTCTTGACCTTGTTTATGCTTCCGACGACCCCGGCAGGGATCATTTGCTTGAGCGCATTGAAAGCCGCAACGGCGCACACACGGTTGATGCCGCAGCGGAGTTGGGGTTCGGCAGCAAGGATTATGAGCTTGTAAAGCTGTAATCCGCCGCCCCCGCGCTCCCGTTGGGCATTGGAATTAAAAAATTTGCAAAAAGCTATCCGCATTTTAATCATAAATTGAGGATAACTTTTTTGTTTTTGATATTCGTTTTTAAGGAAACATCCGAATAATCCGTTTTTTGCGAAACGGACTTTAGCTCGGAGCTTTTCGGAAATTTTGAACGGGCGTTGAACGCTTTCGCGCTGTAAAATCCCGTCACTCCGTTTCGCCGTGAAGTATTTTTTGCAGCTCCGCAATAAACGAATCCACGCGCTGCCTGTTCACGGAATAGATTATTTTTTTGCCGACGGCATGGGAATCCAGCAGCCCCGTGCCGTTAAGGCTTGTCAGATACTGTGAAACGGTACACGGGGCAAGGCCGACCCGCTTCGCAAGCTCGCGTCCGTAGGCAGGCTTTTTTGCGATTTCCGAAAAAATATTGAATTTCGTTTGATCGCCGAGATAACTCATAATCCGCGACACCTCGGCTGCGGAGTTGAACTGCTGCCTGCTTATTCCAACAAAATGCCTGTATAAAACGCCGAGATCAACGCTGCAAAGCCCGCTTTCCGCGTCAACATCTATATAGTAGGACGAAAACGAAACCACACTCGGGTAAATTACAATATCCTTAACCCTTTCGTCCGAAAAATGCAGCAACTCGTCGAGAATCTTCTCCTCTCCGCCTTCATTCGAATATGAGTCCGCAAACACACTTATAAGCGGCAGCCACAACGCTCTGTTTTCCGAAAAGGTTCGTGCTGCCGACGTCAAAGCAGCCTCAAAAGCATCGATGTATTTATCGCGTGTTAAAGTTAAATCGATAAGGTCAAGCTTGGAACGGCGTGACAGTTTTGACCCGTTGATCATGCGCAGCACGCTCTCGACCGTGTTGTAACAACCGAGGTCTTCGGCGTCCCCGTTGTCAAGTTTATCCTCCTCCGCATCACCGCAAACCGCCGCCGCAATGCGCTGCCAAAGCACATTTTCGGGTCTGCCGCGAATGACGGCAAACGGGTCTTCACGGCAGAACACGCTTACCTCTTCAATCAACAGCTCCGCAATGCAGTCTCCGCGGCCGCGATTTGAAGCTCTGCGACCCTTTGTTGAAAGCGGACCGAAAAGCACGTCCGTCATTTCATCATCGACCGCCGCTTCCGCAAGCGCCTCGTAAACCGCAAACAAATGCACAAAATATTCATTATACTCCTTTTCATGCGTCGGATGCCGCTTAATCAGATTATCAAGATAATCCTTCAACGAAAATCCGAATTTTTGCGCACGAAAAAAATGAAACGCTTCGAGCAGCGGTATCGGCTCGCGATAAATCATTTGCTTTCCTCTCCTCCTCCAAATTCACAGTCCGAACTGTTTGATTAGAATAATAACATAAAAAGATTAAAATTGCTATTGACTTTTTTTGCCTAAACGGAGTATATTTGTATTAGCAACCACTCATATGTTTTATTTTTTTCAAACATATGGCGTTTGCAAATTAACAAAGAGGATTATCGTTATGAACAGAAAGACCCGCCTTCCCGCCGCCCTTTTTAGCAGCGGCCGTCGCCCTCATTGCAGCCGTTTTTCCTTTGCTCTCCGTAAAATACGGCAGCATTGCCGCAGAGCCTGCTTATTCGGCGACCGAACAGCTCCCCCGCCTTTACGAAAGTGCCGCGCGACGCACGGCAAACCGCACCGCGCCCAAACTTTCCGCCAAAAAGCCTTCCGCAAACTCCGAATTCTATAACGAACACGACCTTAACGCCGCGCTGAGCTTTCTTGAAACTGCCGATTCCAACGGCGTTAAAAACGGCACGAAGCTTTGGGCGGACTATGATGCGAACGATCCCGAAACATGGATTTCCGTCGGATGGACGGAGGACGGCAGGCTCTCCATATTTGATGCGGACTTTTCGTCCCATCTTGCCATTCAGAGCAACGTTGCCGATGAAGTCGGGCCGGTGGGGGAACTTGACCTTTCCGGCTGCGAAATGCTCGGGAGCGTGAGCCTCGTCAGCACCTGTGTCGAACGACTGGACGTTTCCGACTGTCCGAATCTGTTTCTGGTTTCCGCATTTTATGATGAGCTTAAGTCCATCGACCTTTCCGGATGCAGCAGCCTTTATTTTCTCTGGGTTTGCTACAACAAAGACCTCCGGCAGATCGACCTTTCGGGGCTTTCCGAGCTCGGCGCGCTTGCGCTGAGCGGCAACGGGCTTGAGAGTCTCGATTTCAGCTCCAATCCCCATATTACGGAGATTGACTGCTCCAACAACAGCCTCACCGCGCTGGACGTTTCCATGCTTTCGGAGCTGCAAAGCCTTCGCTGCGAAAATCAAGATTGGGAAATGCCGAACAGCAACCGCATCTCCGAAATTGACCTGAGCCACAATCCGATGCTTGCGGAATTCGCCTGCTATAATGCGGATGTTTCCGCCGTTGACCTTTCCGGATGCACCTCGCTGCAAATTCTGAATGCGGACAACTGCCCGCTCAATGAACTCGACATTTCGGACTGCTCCATGCTTTCCGTTCTTTCGATTTGCGGCACGAACGTTTCCGAAATCGACCTTACCTCTTCAGGCAGCATGACCACAATCGCCCTTGCCGGCTGCCCCATGAGCCAAGCCACCGTGGAGCAATGCGTTTATAACCATCCCGAGGTTACGGTGCTTGACCTTGGGCGCATGGGGCTGACCTCATTCGACGGTTCGCTGTTTAATCAGCTTGATGAGCTCTATCTCAACGACAACAGCTTCACGGAGCTTTCGATATCCGCACGCGATATCAACGTTGAGAATCTCGGCTCGATTAAAAAGCTTGAGCTCACCTCCTGCGGGGAATTTGGCAGCATCGCCATGAGCGGCACAACTGCCGACACGCTCAGCCTCACGGCGGACGATTTATGCAGTTTCCGCGCCAACGGCTGCGGCTTCGACTCGCTTCCCAACGTTGTTGCGGAATCCGAAAATATGCTCGTTCTGCATATTGCAGACAACGCATTTTCCGGTTGTCTCGATCTGCGCGCATTCAGTGGACTTGTGGATTTCGACTGCTCCGGCAATGCCGTGACCGAACTTCTTTTAAACGACGATTGCGACATCAACCTTCTTGATTGTTCGAACACGCAGCTCACCGCTCTGCGCATTCCGTCAAGCTATGTTGACGGCAGCCTCTCAATTGAAACGGACGGCAGCGGGTTCATCGGCGCTGTTTTCAACGGGCAAATGACCCCCTATGTTGACGACTACGGTAATTTTCAGGAATCCCTTTCCGCCCAAGCCGTTCTGAGCGCCGTTCCCGCCGAGGGCTTTGCCTTTGACGGCTGGTACGGCTCCGGCGGTGAAAAGCTCTCCGAATCCGCCGAATTCACTTTCTCCACAGACTCCGAATGCAGCCTGACCGCAAGATTTTGCAAGGCGCCCGAAACTACGGTCGCGCCCACGGACACTCCCGCGAATCCAACGCCGACCCCCGCACCCGTTCCCGCAACCGGCACCGTTGGGCTTTCCGCTGTCGGAATCCTGTTGCTTGCCGGCGGTGCAGCAGCCGCCGCACGGGCAAAAAGGGATTGATAATCGACCGTCCCCGGTTGAATCAACGAACCTCCGAGTAATCCGACTTTTTGCGAAAAAAAAGCTTAAATCTGTTGGCTTCTTCCGCAAAATAAGCCTTATATCGGAGCTTCCTTAATTATCAAGTTAACATTTCAGGAAATCTTTGATTTAAAGTTTTTCAGGGATTCTTCACACAAAGGGTTATCCGCATTTGCGCCCAAACCGCGGATGACCCTTTGTTGCGTTAGAAAATCTCTGCAAAACAAACGTTGATGCCGAGTTTCCTTAATGCAATAGAGGCGTCGGGGGAGTAATGCGTTACGAATCCGTTCAATATATTTTTCTTTCACGGTCGTCCCTGTTGACTCTGCCATAATGTGAAGGCTTATAATGACCGTGAGCTCAAAAAACGCGGAGGTGCCGCCACAATGTTGAAAATCGGAGAATTCTCAAAACTCACACAGGTAAGCGTCAGGATGCTCAGGCATTATGACGAAATCGGTCTGCTGAAGCCCGCCGAAATTGACCGTTTCACGGATTACCGCTATTACAAGGAGGAGCAGCTACCCGCGATGTGCAGGATAAAAGCCCTTAAGGACATGGGCTTTTCGCTTGCGGACATCATACGCATCATGCAGCTCGACGGCGACAATGCCGCGCTTGACGCCTTTTTTGAAACGCGCCGTGCGGAGCTTTGCGCCGCCCTTGCCGAAACGGAGTACAAGCTTAAGCTGATCGATATTGCAAAAAGCAAATTGAGAAAGGAAGAAAAAATGAAATATAATCCCACAATAAAGACTTTCCCCGCGCGCTATGCCGCAACGCTCCGCACGGTCATTCCCCGTTATGAGGACGAGGGCATGGTCTGGTCCGTGATCTGCGAAGAAACCGCACCGCTGAACATTGTTCCCGCCGACCCGTGCCTCTGCGGCGTTACCTTCCTCGACGGCGAATATAAGGAGAAGGACGTTGAAGTTGAAGCATGGAAAACCGTTAAGGGCAGCTATGACGACACCGAACACGTTCGCTTCCGCACCCTGCCCGAAGTTACCGTTGTAAGCTGCACCTGCAAGGGCGGTTATGAACAGATGGGGGAGGTCAACACAGCCATCCTTGAATGGATCGCCGCCACCGGATGCCGCCCCAACGGCCCCATGTTCAATATCTACCACGTCAGCCCTCACGAGACAGCCAACCCCGATGAGTTCATAACCGAGGTATGTTACCCCATTGAAAAACGATAAAGCCCCGCTGCCACACCCCGTGCACGGAGTGCCCGCCGTGCAGGCTGAACAGCTCCGCCTGAGTTGAACGCAAAATCCATGAAAGTTATCCGCAGTTTGCAAAAAAATGCGGTAACTTTTTTGATTCGAATTCAGCGTACGCTGCTAAATATCGTCAATGCACAAATCCCGCCTGAAGCTTTTGCCTCGGGCGGGATTTATTGATTCAATCAACTGTTGCGGAATTGCTTTAAAATGCTCGGCGCGGCGTGCGTCGAATCAGTCAATGGGCTTCATTGTGGGGAAGAGCAGAACGTCCCTGATGGTGGGGGAATCGGTCAGGAGCATGATGATCCTGTCGATGCCGAAACCGATGCCGCCGGTGGGGGGCATTCCGTATTCGAGTGCAGCGATGAAGTTTTCATCAATGGGCATTGCCTCATCGTCGCCTTTTGCTTTTTCCTGCGCCTGCTGTTCGAAACGCGCACGCTGGTCGATGGGGTCGTTCAGCTCGCTGAAAGCGTTGCAATACTCTGCACCGGCAATGAAAAGCTCAAAGCGTTCAACGATCCCGGGATTATCAGGTTTGCGCTTCGTAAGCGGAGAAACCTCAACGGGATAATCAATAATAAACGTGGGCTGGATGAGCTTGCTCTCAACAAATTCATCAAATGCCGCAAAAAGAACCTTGCCGATGGGCGCAGTTTTATCCTCAATTTCGAGGCCGAGGGACTTTGCTTTTTTCAATTGCCTCCGCGCCGTCCCTGCATGCATAGAAATCAACACCGGTATGCTCAAGAATCGCGTCGTTCATGGTTTGACGGCGGAAGGGGGGAGTGAGGTCAATTTCTTTGCCCTGATATGTAATTTTTGTAGTGCCGAGAATCGTTTTCGCGCAGTGGGAGAGCAGATTTTCGGCAAGTTCCATCATTCCGTGGTAATCGGTGTAAGCCTGATAAAGCTCCATGCTTGTATATTCAGGATTATGCGTCGCATCCATGCCCTCGTTGCGGAACTGGTGACCTATCTCATAAACCTTTTCCAAACCGCCGACGATGCACATTTTGAGCGGAAGCTCGGTTGCAATGCGCATAAAAACGTCCAAATCAAGCGCGTTATAATGGCTTATAAACGGACGCGCATTCGCACCGCTTGCAACGGTGTTGATAATAGGGGTCTCAACTTCCAAAAATCCACGCTCATCCAGGTATCTGCGAATTTCAGAAATAATTCGGCTGCGCTTAATGAAAGTTGTGCGAACCTCGGGGTTCATGATAAGGTCAACGTAGCGCATGCGATAGCGCAAATCGGTATCACGAAGACCATGGAATTTTTCCGGAAGAGGCCTTAATGATTTTGAAAGCAGAGTGACTGTTTCCGCATGAATGGAGATTTCGCCTGTTTTTGTTTTGAAAACAAATCCGGTAATACCGAGCATATCGCCGATGTCATATGCTTTAAAATCGGAATATGATTCTTCGCCGATATCATCGCGGCGAACATAGGCTTGAATATCGCCTTTCGCATCGCGAAGCCCTGCAAAACTTGCCTTACCCATAACACGTTTTGACATCATTCGGCCGGCAACAGAGACTTTTTTGCCCTCATATGCCTCGTAGTTTGCCTTTATGTCCGTGCTGAAATCGGTTTGGTCGAATTTTACAATGTCGAACGGGTTTTTCCGGCAGCCTGAAGCGCCGCAAGCTTATCGCGGCGAATCTGAAGCAGCTCGTGAAGTTCTTCAGCGTTGACAGTGTTGTTTTCTTCTGTATTGATTATGTTATTTTCTTCCATTTATACTAATTCTCCATCATCGTAACGTGAGCCTGTCTGTTAAAAGTTATCTCCTGATTGAGATGATTTTAACCTTCATAAGACCGCCGGGAGCCTCTACATTGGTGATTTCGTCAATCGTTTTTCCCAAAAGCGCAGCGCCGACAGGGGAGTCGTTTGAAATGCTCTTGGGTTTTGCGTCAATATCCGCTTCGGCAGAACCGACAATCTTAAATTCATCTTCAAACCCCAAATCAACGAACTTAATGCGAACGATCGAACCCATTGTGACTGTTTTGCCGTCGGTATGAGTTTCATCAATGATCACAACGTTTTTGAGCATCGCTTCAAGCTCCATAATCTCGAGTTCATTATGAGCCTGTGCGTCTTTCGCGGCGTCGTATTCCGCATTTTCGCTTAAGTCGCCGAATGAACGCGCAACAGCGATCTCCTCGGTTATTTCCGCCCTGCGGACATTTTTTAAATATTCAAGCTTATCTTCGAGAGCTTTTTTGCCTGCCAGAGTAAGCTGTACAACTTCTGCCATGTTTCTGCCTCCTGAGTCTGTATGTGCAAGGCAAACCTTGCGAAAGCACATACCAATTTATTCTATTATAAGGATTTTTTTCCGTGTTGTCAACAAATCGGCATGGTTTTTTTATAAAAAACTTCCCATTTAATCCACCGTTTGCGTCAGCGCAGCCGCCAATTTCTTTATGCCTGTTCCCGACTCACGCGGAACGCCTCGCCCGCACTCAACAGATATACCCAAGTCTCTTTCACCGGCAATCCGGACAGTTTTTGCAATGCATCCGCGTAAATTTGCAGCTGCATACGGTATGAATTCGCAACATCCCTCGGATCTTTGTCACGTGTGCTCGTTATTTTGTAATCTACAATGATCCACTCGTTATTTTCGGTGAAGCAGCAATCGATTATTCCCTGCACCACAACATTATTTTTGTTGACGTCCAGCAATAACGTAAACTCAAGTTCACGCTTTATCAGTGCGTTGGCGTCATTTGCGGCGGCATACATTCGTTCATACAACCCGCTTTGCAGAAAACGTTTTATTGCAAACATATTTACAGATTTCGCCTGTTGTTCGGACAAAACGCCATCCGCCGAGAGTCTTTTGAGAACAATATTTATTTCCGCCTCGGTTCGTATTCCGAGCGGGAACATTTGAAGGAATATATGCGTTGCAGTTCCTCTCTGCTCCGGTCAGCACGTGTTCAGGCTGCAAAAAAATCGGTACAGACGGCGAAAAATCATAATCAATCGAACGTTTTTCGCCTTTAATTATTTCCGTGACGGTGCGCTTGCTTTTTTGCTTGGTATCGTCTTCAAACGGATACCGATACTCAAGCCTGCGGCTCACGGCACTGCAATCGGTGCTGCGGGCTTCTTCACTCCATCTGATATATTCTGCCTTGCTCATTCGGGTTTCATCAGTTGAATTCGGTGTTTTTTTTATGCATCGCAATAAAAGCTTATCCGCTCCGATTGCGCATTTTACACCCGCCGAACCCGCATTATCAAGGTTGATACCAAGCGGAAAATATGCTCCGAGCATCCAATCGAGATAGCATTTGGAATTCATTATGCGGGATTTTGACAACGGCGCAGCAAATTTCTTCAATAAATCCGCCATTTTTTTGCTTGAGCCGATGATATAAAGTCTCTCTCTCGGGCGCGTCATTGCAACATACAGATTCCGCATTTCCTCAGAAACCAATCTGTCATCCTCACGCATCATAATTGCGCGGCGCAGCAGGGGAGTGAGAGGGTTTTTGCCGCGCATACGGAAACCGATTCCAAGTTCTCTGTCAAAAACAGCATCGGCTTTGTGACTTTTTTTGCTGAATTCCGACGTTGTTCCGCAAATGAAAACAATCGGAAACTCCAAACCTTTGCTCTTATGTATGCTCATTACGCGAACCGCGTCAATTGCGGAAGGCTGAGCCGCACCCATGCTGACATTATCCCTCAGACTGTCCATCAGAGTTACAAATCCGTGGAGCCCGCTTTTGCCGTTTGCAACGAAAGCCTGTGCCTTTTCAAGCAATAAATCAAGATTCGCCTGCCGAACCGCACCGCCGCGCAGCGCACCGACATAAACATAATAAAATGTCTCGTCCAGAAGAGTGCCTATCAATTCATCAACGCTTAAAAAGCGGCTCATTTCATGCCATCTGTCAACATTTCCCAGGAAATAATTTGCCTTGCGGCAGTATTCCGCATTATTCGAGCCGTTTTGAAAGCTTTGTGCGGCCTCCGTGAGTCTGTCAATGAACTCTTCACCGCCGAAATCGGTTCGAATATGTATATACTCATCCTCATTGAACCCGCCGATTGGGGAGCGCATAACGCTTAAAAGCGGAATATCCTGCCTTCGATTGTCTATAATTCTTAGTAAATTTAAGAATATCTGTACCTCAATTGCGTCAAAATACCCATCTCCAAGCTCGGCCGCGCATGGAATGCCCTGTTCCGTCATTGCGTTTACAAATTGCAGAGCAACACCCTTCGTTCGCCGCATCAAGACCGCAAAATCAGAAAACATCGGCTTTCGCACTCGATTGATTTCCTTATCAAATACCTCAACGTTTTCAATCACGCAGCGTATTTTATCAGCAACACAGCGTGCCTCGGCCTCTATGGCTTCCGGCTCATCGTTTTCCTTTGCGGAGTTATTTTCCGATTCGGCCTCATTTTCGTTTTCGCCTTTCTCATCCGAAATGTCAATTAAGCAGATTTCCGCGCTGCCGTTTGCAGTTTCCGCGCCCACTCGCAATTCGGCATTGTCGGAATAATCAATTTCACCGACATCGCCGAGCATGATTTTTGAAAACAGACTGTTCGCTGCATTCAAAACTGACGTCATGCTTCTGAAATTTGCGTTCAAATCAATTCTTTTTCCAACCGTTCCATCATAGCTTTGATATTTCGCCAAAAAATTTTCCGGTTCGGCCTGGCGAAAGCGATATATGCTCTGCTTGACGTCTCCGACCATAAACAGATTATGACCGTTTGAAACAGCAGCAATTATTGCGTCCTGGATGCTGTTGGTATCCTGATATTCATCAACAAAAATGTATTTGAACTTTTCCTTATATTCAGCGGCAATTTCATCGTTTTTAAGCACGGTATATGCAAGCTGTTCCATATCATTGAAATCTATAAGCGCATTTTCACGCTTTAATTCGGAATAATGCTCCGCAAACCGTCGAACGATCGCTTCAAGACTTTTCAGGCAAGGATAAATCCGCGCTGCATTTTCACGTTCAACGTCATATGAGTAGCAAAAAGCCTCGCTTATTTTTTTAAATTGACTTTTGACTTTTTCGCGATATTCCTTCAGCTCCGCAGGCGCACCGCCCTTTCTTGACGGAATTTTTGCAAAAGCACACGCCGCAATTTTACAGTGCCAATCGGAATAAGTTTTCAGCTGCATCAGTTCGTCATAAAATCCCATATCCGTTTGAAGCAGTTTCGTATACACTTCAAATTCGGGGTTATTTTCGTTTACAAAACAATGATAAAGCTCATTCGCCATATCATAAAACGTTGAGATGTTCCTTTTTGCGGAAGCAATCAGACTCTCCGCCGCCTTCTCGGAAAACGTTTCAAAGCTGCTTCCATATGCCTCAACCGCCTCGTGCAGCCAACCGAACGGATTAGGGCGTGCCATAATAAAATCATAGGTATCCTCAATAAGAGTGCAAAGCGCATCATCGCGAATAAGGGCGTCACAAAGCAAGCGAAAATCCGAATCCGAAGTTTTTTCCGCATCCGAATATGCCTCTTCCAATACTTCATCCAATGCTTTAAGGCGCAGCAATGCAGCCTCTGCGGCATCGGCGGTTCTGAATGCCGGATCAAGACCGACTATATGGCAATTACGTCTCAGAACATTTCCGCAAAAACTGTGAATAGTTGAAATATTTGCAGTAGAAATATTTATTGCCGAATCGTGCAAATGCATTTTCAGCTTTGTATCATCGGTTGACTCCGCAAGCTCCGACAACCGCCGCTCAATGCGCTGTTTCATTTCAGCAGCGGCGGGGTTCGTAAACGTTACAACAAGTATTTCCGAAACATCAGTCCCGGAAGCAATAATTCGAGCAATGCGTTCGGTCATTACTGCGGTTTTACCTGCACCCGCGGCAGCCGAAACAAGCAGGTTTCCATCCTCGTTAATTGCACGAAGCTGCTCAGCAGTCCACATTATTTTCTCCGTTCTTTCATAAACATATTATACGTCTCACTGTCAAAAACCCGGTCGCTTGAATTACAGTTTCAGCTTGTTCAGAACCTTTGCGGCAAGGGGTCTGTGCGCAACCATAGCGGCACGCGGACAAAACTCCTGGCAGCAAAAACAACGGATACATTTTTCGCGATTTATATGTGGTTTTTTGTTTTTCATTTCTATTGCTTTTTGCGGGACACATCCTTGCGCATTCACCGCATCCGACACAAAAACGTTTTTTTAGCGTGGGCTTATGTTCAAGCGCCGCTTTACTGATAAAATGAAGCACATTGCCTTTGCGCATAAAGCTCAATCCACGCACCGGCGGGGCTTTAAAGTCATCAACGGTTAACGCGCGAATATCACCGTATACCCTCAAATTTTTACTGGATGCAGGCGCAAAACCTCGTTCATACGCCGCTTGAAGCGTTGGCAGACCGTTAATGTTCATCCCGATCAGCTCTGCACCGACAACGTCGGCATAATACGTGCTTTTCGACGCAATTATTGCACCGATTTGGCGCGGCGTGCCGGCAGTCGGCCCGTTGCCCTCCATTCCGACAACGGCATCACAAATTGCAAGTCTCGGTTTGAAATACTCATTAAGATCAACAAGCATATCGGCAAATTCAGCATCGTTTTGAAATTTATAATGAACTTCCGGCTTTTTAAGACCCGGAATCGTCCCAAACAGATTTTTAACCGCCGCACTCATGCCAAGCATTCCGTGCGATTTCAATTTACAGAAATCAATAATTGCATCAGCCTCATCCAAATACTCTGTGTATGTGAAATTTTTTAGTACTTTTCCTTCAGGAAAGTCAACAGTTTTTTCATTCATATTGCGATTCAGCTTTGCACCGAGCTTTTCAACCCGATCCATGCCCGTTGCTGCGTAGACGCGATTCAGCAAGGGGAGCGAGTGCGGACCGCCGGGGCTGTCGCCTATCGTAACATCTGCACCGCGTGCCAAAAGCATTTCAACAAGTGCCTCAAGCAGGGCAGGGTGGGTTGTTGCGGCTGCATCGGGCTTTTGAACGAAACAAGGTTGGGTTTAATAATTATTTTCATTCCGGGCTTGACAAAATCCAAGCCGTTTACCGCATTTACGGCCTCTTCAAGCGCAGGTTTGACTGCCTCGACGTCATAAGTCTTGCAGCGTACAACAGCAACATCGTAGTTTTCCAATTCAACCTCCGGACTTTTTTGTGTATTTAAATCTTATCACAAGAAAGCAAACGTCAAGCAACCGGTATTTGCACATAATGAAATACCGATTGCAGCTGATTCATTTATAAAAGCTGCTCGTAAACATCAACAATGTGAAATTATCCGTAATTGCGGGATTCAGGTTCGAACACGAATTCAGTCTGCCGTCACTCCTGATTTTCACATACCCCTGATACGGGTTAACCGGGAAAAAGAAATTAACTTTATCATCCGGGCTTTTTATCACAAAAAACAGGCATACATCACCGTTCACAGGCAGTTCCCATGCGTTATCGCCGCCTCCGACTGCTTTTAAGGTTGAAGCATTAATTACGTTGCGATGCATATTATCCACTTGAGTTATCGTTATTTTTTCACCGCTTCGCAGCCCCCCGCCCAAGGAATTTAAAACTGTCACGCCGATGCGCAGTGAATTGCGTTCACTCCTTATCGTTTCGCCGCGTTCGCCTGATCTGCATAAAGTGGGCATATATGAGGATACACTGTCAACCCTGCCGATAAAGTATTCATTGCAGCCGACGAGCAGTTCATTCATATTGGAATAGAACATATATTCACTTGGAATAAATAATTCAGATTTCATTGCCGCAATTTCGCGTTTAATTGAGCTGATTTGAACATTCCTGCCGTCGCTCATGCGAACTGTCGATCCGCTGCTTTGCATTACTCCGTTTTCGACCGGAACGTATATTTTTCCGTAACCGAATTCGCCTTTGTTTTCATCAGCAAGAAAGAGAATGCAGCGTTCACCGACATTGTATCCTGTTGAAACATAAATTGTTTCAGAGCTTTCCGCATCGCCTGCGAAAACATCAAGTACTCGAAATAAAGAAATCGCATTGCCGCCGTATGTTGCCTCGCCGACACATTCCGCTTCGACAATCAGAGAGGAACTTCTGAAACAGTTCCGCAAAGTATAAACATCCAACGCATTTTCTTCAATTTCAAATTGATAATTCAAGTCCCTGAACACAACAGCCGGCTCATGCTGCGTTCTAAACGGCATAACAAGCGCAATTATCAGAACCGCATTCAGCAGTATCTGTATTTTTTTACAGGCACGCATTGAATATTACCCCAGCATTATAAACAATGATTTCCTTATCGAATATTATACAACATTCGGATGTTTTTTGAATCACCCTTACAGTTCATTTTTAATATATTTATAAGCGGGATGAATCAATGCATCCCGCTTATTTTTTACCGGCTGATTAATTGTGCAGTATTCTCAGACCGCTGCGCCGTCAGGCATCGGTTCAATTTCGTGCCTCCAAATTTTCGTTAAGGAAATTATTCCGAAAGTTACGGCGGAAAACTCTGCAATTACAAAGCACCACCAAACAGATTCAACCGATTTAAACACGAGAGCAAGCACAAGGGCGGCAGGGAGCAGCACCCCGAGCTGACGCAGTATGGACATAAACATGCTCTTGATTCCGTGTCCGATCGCCTGAAAAGTTACAGATATTGTAATTGATGCCGCCGCGATAGGAAAATGCAAAGAAATAATTCGGAATGCCGCAATTCCTTCAGCGGTAATCTTCCCTCGGAGTCGAAGAGGGAAACGATCTGCTGCGGGAACAGTTGGAAGAGCAGCGTGCCGATGCTCATAATAATCGCAGTTACGCAAAGTGTCATCTTCCATGCTTTTTTAAACCTCAGTCTGTTTCTGGCTCCGTAGTTATAAGCAAAAATGGACATACTGGCGTTCGTAACTCCAAACAACGGCATGAAAACTATTGATTGAACTTTGAAATAAACTCCAAATGTTGCAATACCGGCGTTGCTCATTAGAATCCTTGAAAAAATCGCGTTCATGCCGACATTCATTATCGAACCTATCGACTGCATGACAATGCTCGGAATGCCGACTCGGTATATTTCTCGCACCGTTTCACCGCAGAGACGAAAACTCTTGAAATTTATTTTTACCTCATGTTCCTTAAAAAACACAAGTGCCAATGCCATCAGCATTCCGACCCATTGTCCGATTACCGTAGCATATGCCGCGCCTGCCACTCCCATTTCCGGGAAGGGGCCGATTCCGAAAATCATAAGGGGGTCAAGAATGATATTAACAACCGCGCCGACAAGCTGAGTCACCATTGAAAGCCCGGTTTTGCCCATTGACTGCAATATTCTTTCACAGCCGATTTGTATAAACACACCCAATCCGAAAACCATGCAGATTTCAAGATAATCAACGCCCATTTCTATGAGCTGCGGATCGTCGGTGAAAAGCCTGAAAAACGGAGTGATTACAAACCCAAATATTGCAAATACAATTGCAGACAGCAAAAGCAGGCACAAGCCGTTGCTTGCACCTTTGCTTGCAGCCTCGATGTTTCCCTCGCCGAGTTTGCGCGACATATATGAGTTCATGCCGACGGATGTTCCGATCGCAACAGCGATCATCAACATCTGTATCGGATAGGCAAGCGAAATTGCCGTCAGTGCGTCGGTGCTGATTTTTGCAACAAAATAGCTGTCCACAACATTGTACATTGCCTGCACAAGCATGGAAATGACCATCGGAATTGCCATGTTGGCAAGCAGTTTTCCGACAGGCATAACGCCCATTTTGTTTTTGCTCTTTTGATTCTCTTCCATTCGGTTACGCTTTCTTAATCAGTAATAACCAAACGATTTTAACACCGGTGCTCAATATATTCAAGCTTTATCACGAATTATATATGCATTGTTGTTTCGGCAATGTCGGCCGAAAACTCAGCATAGGAAATTTATTCAGTCCTGCCACACATAATATCTATTCCTGAATGAATATTTGTTATATGTGCTTCAGTAATGTTTTTTTCCTGTTCACCGTCGAGCGTCCAGCTTACGCTTTCGTCCGGGAAGCGCACATGCAATTCGGATGCACGGAACATTCTGATGTATTCGCAGCTCATTTCGCCGCTTGTGATTGCATTTACAATTTTTGTGAGTTCAAGTGCATTTTGCGGATACCTAATCAAAATTATTTCGAACATTCCGTCGTTCATTTCGACCATTTCAGGCTTCAGCTTTACAATTCCCGCAATTATTCGCGAGTTGCTGACCGTGCAAAGGATAAAGTCGTCCTCAATCGTTTCTCCGTTAATTTCAAAAACAGCCTTTATCGGACGGATTTTTTTGAGTGTATCAAACCCTTTCGCAAGATAAGCAAGAAAACCGAACATGTTTTTTGCGTTTTGCGAAGTAGAGTAGGCAACATCGGTAAATGCGCCGAAAGCTGCAATATAAGCATAGAATCTGCCGTTAAAATTTCCTACATCAATTGTAGTACAAATTCCATCAGTAATATTTTTTACAGCTTCATCGCTGTTCTTTGGAATGCAGAGCGTGTTCGCAAAGTCGTTCGTGCTGCCGGAAGGCACATAGCCCATGCGCGGGCGTTTCTCCTTTGGAAGCTGCATAATGCCGCTGATGACCTCGTTCGCTGTTCCGTCGCCGCCGGAACAAACAACAATTTCATTTTCCGCACCGTATTTTTTTACGTATTCGGTTGCAGATCCGCTGTTGATTGTTGTAAGTGTTGTGCAGGCATAGCCGTTATCCGTCATGTGTTTTACAACTTGCGGAAGCAGTCTTAATGATCTGCCTTCTCCCGCAACGGGATTAAAAATCAGCAGTGCACGCTTATGAACGAGTTCACCGCAAGCCTTATCATTCACCGATTTTTCGCCCGTTTCAGCGTTTTTTTGCTTCCATTCATCAAACAATCTGCCCATTTTCTTTCCTCACCAATGTTTTGATGCTTTAACCCGCGCAAACACTCATAAGAAGTAAAAGTCACTGTACTCCATAGAGATATTCGTGCAGAAGTCTTTTATTATCAGCAATATCTATATGAATAACAGCCATTTTTCCTTCCCATGCATAGTCCCATGTTCCTTCAAAGGGGAGTGCACGGTTTTCAAGAGTTAAATCGCCGCCAAACACAACATCAATTGCAAAAGATCGATCATCTGCATCGGACTCATGTTCGTCTCAACATATTTTGTCAGATTGTTTACCAATGCAGTAAGCGAAGCAATGGATTTTTCGGTCTTTGCTTTTTTAAAAAACGCATACATAACGTCTCGCTGTCTCCGCGTTCTTGACCAATCGCCGTCACCGCCGATGGACCTGTTGCGCGAATGCGCCAGCGTTTGCCGACCGTTCAGATGCTGCCAACCTTCTTTTACAGGCAGGGCATCATTTTCTGCGCTGTTATTTATGTATTCAACTTCGCGTTCCGTAAGATACACATCTATTCCGCCGACGGTGTCAACAATTTCTTTCAGAGATTCAAAATCTACCTTCACATAATATTGAATGTCCATCCCGAAATTGCTGTTGACGGTATTTATTGCAAGCCCGACACCGCCAAAGAAATAGGCAGTGTTTATTCGGTTCCATGTATCACGATTAGGAATATAAATCCATGTGTCGCGCAAAAGAGAAACAAGTTTTGCCGTCCGCAGCTTTCGATTGTACGAAAGGATCATCATCGTGTCCGACCTTCCGTGCCGTTCACCCTCGCGTACATCGCTTCCGAAAAGCATTATATTTACAACATCCTTGTCGATTCTGCTCTCATTAAAAATCGAATCGTCATCCATTCTGATATCGCCGATCAGTGCAGGATCAAAATCCTTTGTTGTGTCAACTTTATCAGCATCAGCCTTGATCAACGCGGGGGGAGTTGCCGTCTCACCCGGTGATATTTCAGGCTTTTTGACGGTTGAAACCGCATTTTTGTTCATCTGCCCGAGTTTGCAGCAAACAACCACCAAAGGTATGCTCAAAAAAACAACCACAAGCAGGATAATAATTACTATGCGAAGTGCATGTTTTTTGTGGTTTTGCCTTCCCCGCGTTTTTTCATTTTTTATTCCTCCCGATAACCGTTGGGGTTCATCTGCTGCCAGCGCCATGTATCACGGCACATATCCTCAAGCGTTTTTTCGGTATGCCAATGCAAAAGCTCAGCCGCAAGATGTGCATCTGCAAACGAGGCATCGATATCGCCGGGACGGCGTTCGGTTATAACATACGGAATTTCAATGTTATTTGCCTTTTCAAAAGCGTGAACGATGTCAAGCACGCTGTATCCTATGCCGGTACCGAGGTTGATTTCGATGCAGCCGTTTTCATTTTGCGCATATTTGAGTGCGGCAAGATGACCCTTCGCAAGATCAACAACATGTATGTAATCGCGCACTCCTGTTCCGTCGTGAGTGTCGTAATCATTGCCGAAAACGGAGAGCTTTTCGCGTCTGCCTATTGCAACCTGTGATATATACGGCATAAGGTTGTTCGGAATCCCTCTCGGATCTTCGCCGATCCTGCCGCTTTCGTGTGCGCCTATCGGATTGAAGTAGCGGAGAAGAACTATCGAAAGTTTCGGATTTGCCGCACAAACATCCCGCATGATTTGTTCGCTCATGTATTTTGTCCAACCGTAAGGGTTGGTGCACCATGTGGGCTGCTTTTCGTCAATCGGAACGACTTTCGGCACGCCGTAAACTGTCGCAGATGAGCTGAAGATAAGCTTGTTTACATCATGACGCTGCATAACCTCAAGCAAATTCATTGTTGCATCAAGATTGTTTTTGTAATACATCAACGGCTTCGCAACCGATTCCCCGACTGCCTTTTTCCCCGCAAAATGGATCACGGCATCAATATCATTTTCTGAAAAAACCTGTTCGAGCGCATCCTCGCCGCACACATCAATTTCATAGAAACGAACAGTTTTTTTGCCCAATTCCTCAATACGTTTCACAACTTCGCGGCAAGAGTTTGATAAATCATCTGCAATAACAACATCACAGCCTGCGTTCATCAATTCAACTGCGGTGTGCGAACCGATATATCCCGCACCGCCGGTAAGCAATACTTTCATATTTCCTCCGTTTCCGTTTCGGGCATTATAGCTCCGAATTATCAATTTTTTGTTAATTATAAATCAATTTCCGTTGTATTTCGGAAAAAACGGGCAAGTTGTTCGAAAAAAAACGAAATGCCCGGCTGCTTCAATGCTTAATCAGCGTGAACCTCGTCCTTAAGAACACCAACAAAAGGCAGGTTTCGATATGTGCCGGCATAGTCAAGACCGTATCCCACGACAAATTCATTAGGAACGACAAATCCGTAATAATCCGGAGTAATGGCGCACTCACGGCGTTCGGGTTTATCAAGCAGGGCAACGATTTTGAGGCTGGCAGGTTCGCGGGCGCGAAGCATGCTCGTGAGATGATTCAGGGTCAGCCCGGAATCCATTATATCTTCAACGATTATGACGTGCCGTCCGGTAATACTCATGTCGAGATCCTTGTTGATGCGAACTATTCCGGAAGTTTTTCTTGCATTGCCGTAACTTGAAATTGCGAGAAAATCAATCTCGCAATAATCATCGAATTGGCGAACAAGATCGCTGAAAAAATGCACTGAACCCTTAAGAATGCAAAGAAAAACAGGGTTTTTGCCGCGGTAATCGTTTGTAAGCTTCTCCGCAAGCTCGTGAACCCTCCGCTGCAGTGTCTCCTGATCCAAAAGCACATAATCGATATCGTTGTGCAATCCGGTTTTATTAATCATTTTATTCCTCCGTAATTTTGTTGTTTTTATATTTGCGAACCAAAGAGTTTTTTCAACTCGATCGCAGCTGTTTTTCTGAAATACGAAGCCTTTATCCGAGGAAGGATTCCTCCGTTTCAAATTCAACGCAAACAATACGTTTTGTTTCGTTTGAAATTTTGACATCATCGGATATTCCGACTCCGTATACATATACTATTTTGCCGCAGCATTCGAGCAGCGGCAGTCTGTCGCGCCGTTCGGAATCAATTTTTGAGCAATCAAATACTTTTTCAACTTTGTTTTTCCGGGCGCATTTACCGGAAAAAACATGTCTCCGGCGTGTCTGAACCTGATGTTCAGGCTCGGAGTTTCTGCTTCATCTTTTTTTGCAGTCCTTTCTCCGGTGAATCTTTCGATTCATTTTCAAAAAGCATTATAAGCTTTTCGAGATCCATCATTGCCCGAGTTTTATTATACACCCGTTCGTGCGAAAATTCCAGACCGCCGTCCGCGACGGAAGCTTTTACCCTTCCGAATAAAGTTTGAATCCATTTTCCGTTGAGGGGCAGGGGAGTGCTGCGGGTCTGCGGGCACAATTGAGCATCCGATTGAAAGTCTGTCTGTTTTTTTTCTGAGTCGGAAACAGAATTAATTTCACACTCATGTTTCGTGCAGCTTTTGTTTTCAACAAGCAGCCTTCCGAAGCTTTTTCGAATTATAACTGTAGACATTTCAATTTTTGCGCCCGACTGCATTTCAAGCAGTTTCATCAAAGCTTCTATATGCGGCTGAAAAACATCGTTTTGCACTCCGTTTTCCCGAAGCATGTGCATTACGGCGCGCGACTTAATCGGCACCGGCAAGTGAATCAGCTTTTCCGCATCAACCCCGTCTTCTGTTTTTGCGTTCAGATAGGCCTCTTTTGCAACGCCGTTTAGGTATTTTTCATCTTCATTCAAAAGTTTTGCATTTCTGCATATAACTTTTTCGCAGCTTGAATTAATACCGTTCTGTATTTCAGGAATTATTTTCAGTCTCAGCAAATTTCGTGCCGTATCCGGAACAAAATTTGTTTCATCCGTTTGAAACTGCTCGCCGTTTTGCAGTAAATACTCGACCAATTCTTTTTTTCAAACTCCAGAAGAGGATGAATGATTTTTCCGCTGCAATATTTGATTCCGCACAGCCCGTTAAGCCCGCTTCCGCGTAAAAATGCAGCAGTATGCTTTCCGCATTGTCCGGCACATGATGAGCTGTTGCAATAAATCCCATGCCGCTTTGAATCCTTGCACGTTCAAGAAAGTCATAACGCAATTCCCGAGCCGCTGTTTCTGTCGAAAGGCTGTTTTCATCGGCATATGCCGGAACATCCGCCTTTTCGCTCAGAAGTTTAAGCGCATGTTTCTCACAAAAAGCGCGAACGAAATTCTCATCCTCGTGCGCCGCTTCGCCGCGTATGCAATGATTGAAATGGGCACAGCATAATCTGAAATTTGTGTGCTTTTCAACGATTTTGCAGGAGAGATTCTTTAGAAGGAGAGCAAGCGCACATGAATCCGCGCCTCCGCTGAGCGCAACCAAAATTCCGCTTTCAAGGGCGTCGGCACAGTTTTTTTCAAGGATATGGAGCATTTTTTCTTCCGTTTTCATAACGCCCGCCTTCCTTCAAAGAACATTGCTGCAAATCAAAGTTTTTCTCTGTGCAAAGGATTATAAACAAGCTTGCCTTTTTCTTTAACGCTTTCGAAAAGGGTTATTTCCGAGGCAGTGAAGCTTGTTTTAAACTCCGTCTCCTGCAATTGTGCATAAACCAGTTCGTCGAATTCAACACTCAGTCCGAGAGTTATATGCGGAACAAAGCGTCTGTATTCGCGTGCAAACCCGTTATCAGCCAATGCGGTTTGAAGCGACTCATGCAAAATTGCCAATTCGCCTGTATTTCCGCCGACCTCGATAAAAGCCGTGCGGCTGCCGCTCCTTTCAAAACTTGAAAACCCGGCAGGACGCAGTTCGAACGGACGAATTCCGCGCACGGCAGATTGCATTGCTTTTACCGCGCCGGCAAGATCGTTGCTTTCGCCTATAAAATGCAATGTTATATGCAGGTTATTTTCCTGAATAAATCTGCCTCCGCTCGAAAGCATCTTAAGCTCTTTGAGCGCAGCACCGACTTCGTTTCTGACAGCTTTGGGCAGTTCAACGGCAATAAACAGACGCATGGCATTTACCCTACTTTAAATCATAGATTTTATTATACTTTTCCGTGAGATATTCAATGTAATAATCTGCATTGAATTCCTCTCCGCAGGCATTCTCGATCAGCTGCGCCGGGGTCAGCAGCATTCCGTATTTATGTATTTTTTCAGTCAGCCATGCGGTAACTTCGTCGATCCTGTTTTCCGAAACAAGTTTATCAATATCAATATCCTGTTTCATTTTGTGAAGGAATTGCGCTCCGTAAGCAGAACCGAGGGAATAACTCGGGAAATAGCCCAGCGCACCGCCGCTCCAATGAGAATCCTGAAGGCAGCCCATGCTGTCGCAGGGAACATCGATTCCGAGATATTCCTTATACAATCTGTTCCATTCATTCGGCAGATCCTTAGTTGAAAGCGAGCCGTCCATAAGCCTTTTTTCAATTTCATATCGTACCATTATATGCATTGAATAAGTCAGTTCATCCGCCTCGGTCCTGATAAGAGAGGGCTCGGCCTTGTTTACGGCGAGATAGAAATCATGCGCGGTAACATTTTCAAACTGCTCGGGGAAAAGCTCTTTAATTTTCGGGAAAATCAAAGAAATAAACGCTTCACTCCTGCCGATGATGTTTTCATAAAAACGAGACTGAGATTCGTGAATGCCCATTGAAGCTCCGCCTGCCATCGTTGTTCCGATAAGATCATCGCCGGTGTTCAGCTCATAGATCGCATGTCCGCCCTCATGTATCACCGAATACATGCTGCTTGCAACCATATTTTCATAATAATGCGTGGTAATTCGAACGTCATGCTTGTTGAATTCGGTTGTAAACGGATGCTCCGTTTCCCCGATTGAACAATCGTCGCGGTTAATTTTCATAACGTCCATTATATAATCCGACAATTTTCGCTGCGTTTCGATCGGGCAGGACTTTTCAAGGAACGAAGTATTGATAACATCACCTTTTTCGCAAATTGCATGAATCAACGGAACAAGTGCGCTGCGGAGCTTTTCAAAATATACATCAAGCATTTTTTTCGACGCACCGCGCTCAAATTCGTTAAGCCAGTAATCATATGCATCCGTCTCCGGTGAGACATATGCCGCTATTTTTCTGTTATATTCGACAATTTGCGCAAGATACGGTTCAAAAACGGAATAATTGTCCGTATTTTTTGCTTCAACCCAAGCATTATGGGCTTCTGTCAGGAGCACCTGGAACGCGGTGTATTCGTCCATGGGGATTTTGCGCATTTGATTAAGCTCGCGCGCTTTTTCCTCGACTTCACGGCGAGTTATAAAGTCCAATTTATCAAGATTTGACATCATGGTGTCTATAACTTCAAACTGCTCCTCATTTACGGTCAGTTTGTAGATAATTTCACTTAAGACGCCGTAAGTTCTGCCGAGGCCTTCCGCCGAATTTTTCGGTGCAGCCGTTTCGGAATCATAGCTCAGAACACCCATCGCATGGCTGTAAGCTGCCATGGTTTCTGTGTTTTTTCTTAAATAATTCCTTTGCCTTTTCAAATTCCATATTTTTCTCCTTTTGGGTTGTTCGTTTTATTTTTACGCTCCCGTAAAAAGTCTTACGGAAGAATCATGTAATAGAATGCTTCGCCCTCGACCGGAACGATTACGCAGGGCGTAACGGCATTGTTCATGTTCAGGTAAACGCATTCGTCGTCAAGAACACGCATTACATCCTGAATATAAGTTGCGTTGAACGCAATTTCCAGATCCTTTCCGACAAGTTGAATTTCAATCTCGTCGTTTATATTTCCCTTTTCACTGTTTGCCGTTATGGTGAGGGTGTTGTTTGCAAACATCAGCTTGATGCGGTTCGATTTCGATTCGCGCGCCATGAGCAGAGCGCGCTCGGTGCTGTTCTTCAACTCTTCGCAATTGATCAAAACTCTTGTTGCAAAGTTTTTGGGCAGAATGCCCTTATAATTTACATATTCGCCGTCCAGAAGGCGCGAAATGACCTTTGTTCCGCCGAAATCGATTTTTATATGCGTGCTTGAAAAAATAAGCTTAACTTCCGAATCGTCGGAAGAAAGAACGGCGGCAATTTCCTGCATTGCGCGTTTGGGAATTACGACGGTTTTTTTGCCGGTGCAGTTATTGATTTTTTCTTTTCTCATTGCAATGCGGAAGCCGTCGAGTGCAACCATTACAAGCGTGTTGTCGCTGTCGAATTCAAGGCAGACGCCGTTGAGGATCGCCTTTGTTTCATCATTGGAAACCGAAAATATGACCTGTTTTATCATGCTCTTCAGCTTGTTTTGAGGTATATCCGCCGAAAACTCATCGTCAACGCGCATCATTTCGGGGTATTCATCCGCATTTTGAATCTGTATTGAAGACTTGACCCTGCGCGAGCGAATGTTCATTGTGTTCCCGTCGCTTTCGAAATCGATTGTGTCGCCGCTGAATTTCTTTACAAGGTCGGAAAACAGCTTGCCCGGAAGGACCGCGCTGCCCTCATCGTCGATAATTGCGGGAATTTCGGTTTCAATTTGGAGTGACAGATCCGTGCATTTTATGAACAGAGTGTCATTCGCTGCATACATATATATGCCCTCAAGGATCGGAAGTGTTGCGTTTGAGGGCATTGCCTTCGTAACGACGGAAACCGCCTCGTTGAGTTCTCTTGTGTTTACGCTGAAGCGCATGGGTGCATCTCCTTTGCTGTTGTTTATTACTAAGGTAGCGGCGGCAGTAGTAGTGCGGAAACTGCGGATAAGTCATGTTTTGCCTTTGCTGTCAAATAAAAACAGTGTTTATAAAAGGCGCAAAACTCTGTTGATAAATCCGGCTGTTATTAACAGTTTCCGTGTTGTTCGCATTATCCTCAGCAAATTAATTCTTTTCCTTGTGGAAAAAGCGGATAACAAGGAAAAAATCCCTGTCGGTTCTGCCGCTTTTTGATACGGTAAAAAACACCGTGAAAGCTGTTTTTGAAAAACAAAAGCGTTCTGCATAATGCAGATCCGTGAGGCTTAAGCCTTCGCCGATGTATACTCCGCCTTTATACATTATAAGGTAAAACGGCCTTGCGGTCAATATAAATTCGATATAAAACAGAGATTTAACGCCTCAAACATGCGGCGAAGGTCGGAATTTTGCGACTGATATTGACAAATGACAGCAACTTGCGTTATTATACAATCGAGTATTCATATCCGCAGATTGAGTTTGCGGGTGCGGGCTTGCTATACCCAAAGAATTTTGCGCTGTTTTTTGACTGTACACAAAATTCATTGCAGGGTTTTTTGAGTTATTTCGGAGGAAATATAATGGACAGAATGTTTTTTATCGTTAACCCTGTGGCCGGAAGCGGTAAATGCAATGCTTTGTTTTCGGAATGTGAAACCATACTTCGCGAACGCGGCATTGAATACATCGTTAAAAAACGGAATACAAGGGACATGCGGTCAAAATTGCAGAGGAAGCGATAAAAAACGGAGAAAAGTTCATTATTGCGGCAGGCGGCGACGGAACAGTGAACGAAATTTCCTCCGTCATATGTCAAAACCCGAATGTTAAACTCGGAATTCTTCCTTTCGGAACAGGAAACGATCTTTCCGGAATGATGAATCTTCCGAGCGAACCTGAAGCGGCGATAGACCTGCTTCTGAGCGGAGAAGCAAAATATATCGACATGGGCATTGCAAACGGAACAAAATTCACAAATGTCTGCGGAATCGGTTTCGATGTTGATGTTTTGATAAATACCGAGCGGCACAAAAAGGGCAGGAAGGGGATGCTTCCGTATTTTTTGGGCATTGTTGACTCGCTTTTTCATCGAAAAAAGGTACATGCCAAAATAAAAACAGACAGCATTCAATATGAAGGCGACATTATTATTTCGGTTGCCGGAAACGGAAAGCGTTTCGGCGGAGGAATGCTTGTGAATCCGGATGCGGAGGTTGACGACGGCCTGTTTGATCTTTGCATCGTGCGTTGGGTGAGCCTTTTTACCTTTTTGCGGCTTTTACCGCTTTTCATAAAAGGTAAACACAAAAACAAAGCTCCTGTCACTAATATTCGAACGCAAAGCTTCACGATCGAAACGGACAGTGAATGTATTGTTGAGCTTGACGGTGAGCTTATTGAAAAAACGCCGTTGACTTGCAGCATTATAAAAAATGCATTAAGAGTGGTTCGACCGTGAAGCATGCAGCACAAAATGACGGGTCCCGACGGACACGGCGGTTGAAACTTATTTCCGATAAAGGAATTTTTCGGAAGACTTTTGCATAGAATCCAAGAATGGAGGTTTAACCGTGGACAAAACAAAAAAAACACAACACGGTGCAGCAAAAAAAAGAAAAGCCGCACACAGAGTTTTTGCGTTGTTGATTTCCGCGCTTGTTGTCATCGGCATTGCTTTTGCCGCTGTGCTGATAATTAAACGGATAAATACTGTTGCACGGAAAAATCGCTCCCGATTCGTCCGGAAACCGAATATGCATACACAGGCGACGGTTTTGTTTACATTGAAGGAAAGACGTTGAATTTTTACAGCGTAAAAAACGAAGACAAAAACTATTCAATGTCTGTTGAAGCTGATAATGTCAAACTCGTCGGAACGGATAAAATTAAAGTTATATACAACTCCTCTTCGATTCAAATTATCGGCACAAGGTTCGACAACATGTTGAACGGTGAATTAAAAAAGATAGTTTGCGGAGATAAATACGTTGCTGTTTACCTCAAAAACGAAAACGGAACGCACTCTTTGCGCGCTTTCAATTCGTCCGGAACGCAATGCTGGCAGCGGGATTTCAGCACGACTTGCATTACCGATTTCGGTTTTGAAAGTTCGGATTCTCCTGTTTTGTGGATGTCGGAGCTTTCAACAGTCGGAAATTCATTTTCAACGTCGATTTCGCTGTATGATTTAAGCCGTGAAAGCGTTATCGGAATTATTTCGGTTCAACAACAGATTGTTAAAAATGTTTTCATCACAAAAAAGAGTATTTTTGCATTCTGCACCGATTATTTGATTCGTTTTGACAGGGGGGCGAATGCAGAGGCATATCGCGTTCTCTGCTATGGATACGATTGCCTTTCCGCCGATTTGAGCGGCGGAAGAATGTATTTGCTTCTTGACAAAAATCCATTGGAAGACTCATCCGGCAGCAGCTCGGAAACAAAGAGGGTCGGTGAGTACAGAATCCTTTCGGTCAGCGAATCGCGGCTTGCGGAGGAGGCGAGCTGCACGATCACAAAGCCCGAGAATGTTGTTTATGCCTGTATGATGCGGGACAGAATCTCGATTATCAAAAATAACCAAATTGATTTTTACGGTATTAACGGAAAACTGCAAAAATCATATTTCTTTGATTCGCCTGTTGACAGTGCTGTAAAACTTGACAATAAAAATATATTAACGGTGAGCGGCAGTGAAACTGCTCTTTATAACATAAGGTGAAAATGCCTTACATCCATGTGATTAAGGCATTATATCGGAGGTATTATCATTGAACATAATTGATTTTTTGATTATCTTTATGATTGGATTGTACTTCGTATCGGGCATGTACAAAGGCTTTGTATGGAGTGCATCAACTTTCGGGGTATCAATCGTTGCCTGTTTGTTGGCTTTTTTGCTCATGGGGACGGTTTCGAACTCGATAATTAAGAATGAAAAGCTCTACAATTCAATGTTGAGCTACACGGAAGGTTCGGAAGCCATTTACGACGTTGAACTTGTCAAATCTGACATAAAGAGTTTATCTAATTCCGAAATTGACGAGGTCATGAGCAGGTCAAACCTTGCTTATCCGCTTAAAGAGCGTGTTTATGAAAACATAATGACGGAGGCCTTCAAAGCGGAGGGAATAACAACGCTCGGCGATTATTTCAACGAGAGCATTGTTCGCGTGATAATAAATATTGTTGCATTTATTATTGTTTATTTGGCTGTGCGCGTTTTATTCACATTTGTGATTTGCTGGCTGGATTACGCATTTATTTTCCCGCAGCTTCGCAAAGTTGATTTCATTATCGGCGGAGCGGTCGGGCTTGCAAGGTCAATCATCGGGATTTGCGTAATATTTATGCTGATGCCGATTATTTTGACGGTGCTTCCGTTTGATGCAATTGAACAACTTGTTTCGTCGAGTGCGATCGCGTCATTCTTCTATCAGTCAAACATCCTCCTTAAACTGATTCCGGGTGTGTAATCCGCATAGCTTGTATGCAAAATTCGAATTATCTTTCGAACGAAAAAGGCAGCGGCGCTGTTTGTTCTTTAAAAGAAACGTTGCATTCGGCCGAACTCGCTCCGGGCGAGCGGATTGATGATTTACAGCTTAACGGATTGAGCTTGATTCAGTCCGCAGAGGCGTTTCGATTCGGCACGGATTCTGTTCTGCTTGCGCATTTTGCGCATGTTAATGCGAAGGAATACTGTGTTGACCTTGGCGCGGGCGCAGGTGCGCTGAGTTTTTTGCTTCACGGCAGAACAGGCTGTCGAATTCTTGGAATTGAAATTGACGCACGGCAAGCGGATCGTTTTTTGCGTTCCGTTCGTTTAAACGGTTTGAACGAAGCTGAAATTACTGCAGTTAATGCTGATTATATAGACTATTCGGTAAAATCAAAAACAAAATTTGATTGTGCAATTTGCAACCCGCCTTATCATCAGCGTGATTGCGGCGCGATTTCCCAAAAGGGGGCTGCAACGCATGACATTGCCGCTCCCATAAAAGAAATTACAAAAGCTGCTGCGAAACTTCTTAAATATGGCGGTAAATTTTTCATGTGTTTTCCCGCAAGGCGGCTGTGCGATGCTTTTACTGCGCTTTCGTCCGCCGGGCTTGAGCCTAAACGGCTGCGCCTTGTTGCAGGCAAGCCGGAAGCCGCGCCTTATCTTGCGTTGATTGAAGCAAAAAGCGGGGCAAAAAGCGGATTGATTATTGAAAACAATTTGATAATTCACGATGAAAACGGGGAGTATTCACCCGAGGTGGCTGAGTTCTATGGAAAATAAAAAAGATACCCGCAAAGCTTTATCTTTGCGCAACCCCTATAGGTAATCTTGAGGATATAACGCTGCGTTGTCTGCGCATTTTGCGCGGCGCGGATGCGGTGTATTGTGAAGATACGCGAAACACCCTCAAGCTTATGAATCATTTTGAAATTAAAAAAACTCTTATAAGCTGCCACGAACACAATGAGGAACAGCGCGCGAATGAGATTGCCGAACGAGTGCGCGGCGGCGAGGCGATAGCTTTTGTCAGTGACGCGGGAATGCCGGGGGTCAGTGATCCGGGCAGCCGTCTTGTCAGGTTTTTTGTTGAAAACAATCTCCCGTTTGAGGTGCTCCCGGGCGCAAATGCCGTTTTGACGGCGTGGGTAATGAGCGGGCTTCCGACGGAGTCGTTATATTTCTGCGGCTTTATTCCCCGCAGCGGTGCTGAACGCAGCGAAGCCGTTGAAAGGATAAAGAACAGCGAAGCAACGGTTGTCCTTTATGAAAGCCCACATCGTGTTGCTGCAACTTTTGCTGATTTTTCTGAACTTTTCCCGAATCGTGAATGCGCATTGGTACGGGAAATCACAAAGACTTTTGAACAGGTTATACGCGGAACGGCGGCGGAGCTTGCCGCACGGTTTGCGGAAAACGAACCCAAAGGGGAGTGTGTTATTGTAATTTCTCCATGTGATAATAATATTGCAGCCGATAATACAAAACTGCGTGAAACTGTTGGTATTCTTCTGAATGCCGGAATCGGTGCAAAAAACACGGCAAAAATCGCCTCAAGCATTTTGAACGTTCCGAAAAACGAGGCGTACAGGCTCGCTCTTGAATTATCGGATGAATAAGTGTTCCCGTATGCGGCATTGAAAATTAATACACAATGCAAATATAAAGCAGTGCCGCGATTTGAAGCACGAGGAAAAGCGGCATAAAAATCACAAATTTCATGTGCTTCGTTTTATGCTTGAATATACGCATACCGAGTACGGAACCGGCTGCACCGCCGAGGAACGCAATGATAAACAGCGTTTTTTCAGGGGTGCGCCATTTTTTATTGATTGCCCGTTTTTTATCGATTCCCATGGACGCAAAGCCGATTATCGACATTATGACCATGTAAATAACTATAATTATCTTGTAATTGAAATTAGGCATTTTAATTCTTTCATTTATTTTCTCTTTTGAAGAATTTATCGGCGTCAACCGCACGCGGCCGCCTGTAGCGGCAGCCGGCGGTGGTGTCAAAACAGCAGATGCTTATATACGGACAGTATTTACATGCTGTTTTCCCGTGATACTCCGTCGGACTGACCTCTATCCGTCCGCGCATAATTGCACGAAGTGTTTTTCCTGCAATTTTTTTTGCAAATTCAAGGGTTTCTTCCATTTCATCCTCATCCGCAAGGCTGCCCTTAAACATGCCTTCCTTTTTTGAGTAACGTACACCGTACAGCACATCGGAGCTTCCCGGAAAAGCGGAATCCATTGCTTCGAGTATGTTTTCATCATTTAATGTCAAACCGTTCATCCTGAAACTGCGTTGAATTTCATTTTCCGCTTTGTCTTCGCTGATGCCCTCACTTGCCTGTGCGTCGCCGATATGCAAATAATACATTCCTGCTGTGAAGAGCGGGTTATTGGTTTCTTTCCGCATTGCGTTCTGCATTGCGGAAGCGTACAGCGGCAATTGAATGCGCAGCCCGTTTGCAAGTTCGGTATAGTCAAATGTTTGACCATATGTTTTATAGTCAATTATGCGAATAAACTCTTCGTTTGACGGTGAAACGTATTTGTCAACGCGGTCGGCAATGCCCGTGATGCTGTAGGTCACGCCGTTTTCCGCTTGAATGCGCAGCGGAGGATAGGCATCGTTGTCGTGGCCGAAATTGACTTCACTTGCAAACGGTCGAAATTTGCCTGCGTTGATTTGTTTCACGACAGCAAGAGCGGCAGTTTCAACAAGCTCGGCAATGCGCTGAAATTCCGCCCGCATTCTGGCAGAATCAAGCAAAATTCCGTTATTGTGTTCGATCATCATGGGCGGAAGAATCCGTTCAAGCTTTTCGTGGATATCCGCTGCGGAAATCGTTGAAAAATCGCAGTTGCTGTTCAAATATTCCTTTATCAATTTATCGAACGCTTCGTGAATGAAGCTGCCGCGGTCATTCGCTTTTTCCGTTCGCTGCGGACGCTCCTTTAGACGCATTCCGAACTGTATCAGATAACGGAACGGACATTGATTGAATGTTTCAAGCCGTGTTGCGGTGCCCATCAGCTGCCTTCCGTAGAGCCGCATGGCCGTTTCACTTCCGAGCGCAGCGGGGAGTTATCATTGAAAAACATTTTATCGAGCATATCGAGACGCGAAAAATAGCTTTCACTGCCCGAAAAATGTGAGTACAGACTGTTCAGGCTTTCATTGATTTCGCCGCTGTCAATCATGTTTCTTATGCCCGATGCAAGTTCGGCAAATGCCGCCGCGTCCGTTTCACCGGCATGGTTTAATGAAGCGGTTGATGTTTGCTTTGCATTGGGAAAGATCCTGCGCAGGCGGCTGATCATCCCGGAAGGTGCGGCGGCGGTTGAACCGATTTCATTGCTGTACGAAAAACGAAGCATGTCCGTTGCTTTTGATATTACTGAATATACACGTAAATTTTCAGAGCCGTTCATGCTTTTTGTGCTGTCCCAAACGGTAATGCCGGCATTTTTCATGCGCAGAAGGTCACTGTCGTTCAGTATTGCATTATCGGCTTTTGCTTTCGGAACAAGCCCCTCATTCATGCCGAGTATCAACAAGAATCTGCACTTTGAAACATGAATTTTATCCATATCACCGATGATTACCTGATCAAGCGTGGTGGGGATAATGCCGATTGAATAGCTCATCAATCCTTCTTCGATGATTGACGAAAATTTGCTTAAACTTATCACCTCGTCATCAAGAATTGCAAACAATTGATTGAACATTTCAATAATTGTATCATAAATCTGCCGATTTTCGACGGCGGAATCCAACTGCCCCGCTTCGGCAAGCTCTTCACAATATTGCTGAAGTTTTTCTGCAATACCTAATTTTGTAAGATAGTTAAAAAGCGCTTTGATTCTTGTGCGTGCATCTTTGCCCGTCGAAAGCTCCGCTTTAAGTTCAACCAGGGGTTTTGCAACTGTTCTTCTTGATTCTTCGATGCTTTCATCGATTTCCACATTTAAAAACTCACTCAGCGGCGCATCATCATAAAGCCTGCTTCCGTTCAATCCGAATTTCAGAATATGATTTTCGAGTCTGTCGCATTCGTCATTTGACAGGGTGGTAAGCCCTGTTTTAAAAACGCGAATAAAATCTTCGCTGCGAAAATTCTTTTCCGCGCAGCGGAGCGCGGCAAGCAGCAATTCGGAAATCGGATGGGATGAAATCGGGCGCTTTGAATCCATAAAATAGGGGATTGAATATGCATCAAAAATACGCCGTATTGTTGTTGAATATCCGTCGGGATCGCCAAGCACAACCGCAATATCGCGAAAACGCATACCGACTTTGACGGCGTTCCGAATCGCTTCCGCGGCGGCGCGAACTTCCTGTCGTCGGTCCGATGCGGAGTGAATTTCGATGGAATTCGCTGTTTCGTCGAGATAAGATTCAGCGAAAATTCGGTAGGGAAAAGCGAATAAATTTTTTTCAAGATGAAGAAGCGCACCGGTTTGGTGCAGCATTTTGTCCTGCATTCGAATAACATTTGTTTCGCATTTCATTTCGCCCGCAATTGCCGTTAACTTGCGGTATGCGTCAAAATCCGACTCGAATATTCTTCTGTCGGGCGCACTTCCTGTTATGTCAATTCGAAATGTGATTGTGACTGATGCCGCAATGGAAAACAACACTTTGATTATGCCGATTATCTGCGAATTCAACATATCCGGCGCATCAATAAAAACGTTCGTACCGACTGCGGAAGAACGGGGAAGTCGTTCTGTCAGAGAATTCACCAAATCTTCGCCGTCAATATATCTGCCTTCGGTATATTCATTTGTTTTTCTGTAAATCAAGGCGAAATCCGACAGTTTTTCACGCAAGCGCGCAGGAAGATTGTCTGCGGATAATAAATCATCCGGCGTAATCGAAAATCGCTTGCATTTAAGTATTATTTCATCACATTCCTTTGAAAATCCCCTGTGTTTTGAAACGCGTGAAAATGCGGTGAGTTCGCTGCTTGCCTCGTCAACAATGCGGCGAACGAGCATTTGCCGTCCCTGCGAGGACAGAAAGGTTTTTCGGTTTCCCGTTTCGGCCAGGACACGGCGTGCAAGCGTTGTGAACGACAGAACGGATGTGTAAAGAATGCCGCCTCCGATGTATTCGGAAAGCGAACGTTCGGTTTCGAACGTTGCCCTGTCGGGAACTATGAGAACAGAACGCTTTGCTGCTTTTTCGTTGCGGGCAATATGTGAATATATTCTATGTGTTTTTCCCGTTCCGGCGCGTCCGATGATGAAATTGACTTTTGCAGGCATATTTCCCTCCTGTGTGCAAAACTTTGAAAATTATCCACATTTTATTGCGAAACTGTGGATAATTTCGCCCAAAAACGAGCTGACCGTTAAAACCAATTAGTGGTTTGAGAATAACCTCAGAGCGGATTTTTTGCGGCAACACCCGGGCGTCGCGGGTATTTTTTGGGCATTGTTCCGTGTTTTTTTATCAGAACGAGTGAGCGCGCTCCCCATTCAGTGTCAATTTCTCGAATTTCGGCTGTTCCGTTAAGGCATTTCAGTGCGGACTCGGCCGCTTTGAGCTCTTCGGCGGCCCCGGGGCCTTTGTACATCAGCGAATATCCTCCGTTTTTCAGAAATGGGAGCGTCCATTCGGCGATTGTGCCGATGTTTGCAACAGCACGGGTCAGCGCAATATCGAATTTTTCGCGCAGTTCAACACTTTGAGCGGCATCCTCTGCGCGCGCATGAACGGCGGAGCAGGGGATGGACAGTTCCGCGGCGACGTCATTTAAAAAAGCAACGCGTTTATTAAGCGAATCAAGCAGGGTAAGCTCTATATCGGGGCGCATGATAAGCAGCGGAATGCCGGGAAAACCCGCCCCTGTGCCGACGTCAATGCATTTTGAGCCGTTCGGAATCAGCTTTTCGCCAAGGAGACTGTCGGCAAAATGACGCTGAATAATTCCGAACGGATCGGTAATTGCGGTCAGATTCATTCGGTTGTTGTAATCAATAAGGAGTTCGTAATAGCGAACAAACTGATTCTGACAGTGCTCGTTTGCCTGCGGGATATACTCCCGAATCAGTTTTCTCATAAGCGGGCTGTCGGTTTCAACTTGTTGTTTCATATTTTTTTGTCCTCCGTAACTGTTTTATTTTCGGAATATGCCGTGTTTTGCCCGTTCTGTTTCAGTTTTATCATCAGAACCGCAATATCTGCGGGCGAGACTCCGGAAATTCGGCTTGCCTGACCAAGGTTTGCCGGGCGCATTGCCGTCAGTTTCTGGCGCGCTTCAAGGCGAAGACCGTTTATTGACTCATAGTCGAAATCAGGTGGAAGCAGCATGTTTTCCTGATTTTCAAAACGCCGAATATGCTCATTTTGCTTTTCGATGTATCCGCCGTAATGCGCATCAATTTCAATCTGTTCGCGTGCCTCACCGGAAAGCGGCGGCAAATCGGGACAGAGTTCAAGCAGATCGGTGTAGCAGATGTTTTTGCGTTTTAAGAGCGTACCGAGCCGCACTCCGGTGACAACGGGACTTTCATTGCGCGTGGCAAGCAGCAGGTTCAGTGTTTCAGTCGGAGGAACGGTTGCTTCAAGTGCGCGTTTTGCAGCTGCAATTTCCTCCTTTTTTTCGCATCAAACGCGCATATCGTTCGTCGCTGATGAGTCCTGTTCGCCGTCCGAGCTCGGTAAGCCGCAGATCGGCATTATCCTGACGCAGAAGCAGGCGGTACTCAGCGCGGCTTGTCATCATTCGGTATGGTTCGTTTGTTCCTTTTGTTGATAAGTCATCCGCAAGCACTCCGATATAGGCATCGGAACGGCGAAGAATGAGCGGCGGTTCCTCCGAAACATACAGCGCAGCATTAATTCCGGCAAGCAGACCCTGTGCCGCTGCTTCTTCATAACCGCTTGAACCGTTCAATTGACCCGCAAAAAACAGTCCCGGAACATCCTTTGCACCGAGTGTAAGAGCAAGTGCGGTCGGGTCGATGCAGTCATATTCAATCGCATAGCCGTAACGCATGATTTCACAGTTTTCAAACCCGGGAAGGGTGCGCAGCGACAGCTGCTGAACATCGCGGGGAAGGCTTGTCGAAAAACCCTGAACATACATTTCGTTCGTTTGATTTCCTTCGGGTTCAATAAAAAGCTGATGCCTGTCCTTGTTTGGAAAACGAACGAGCTTATCCTCGATTGACGGACAATAACGCGTTGGAGAGGCGTGTATTTTTCCGCTGAACATCGGCGAACGTTCAAGGTTATCAAGGATAATCCGGTGTGTTTCGGCGTTCGTATAGGTCAGATAACAGCACTGTTGTTCCTTTTTTTGTTCTTCCGTCAGAAAGGAAAAATGCGGAATCGGAACATCGCCGAACTGCTCTTCCATTTTCGTGAAATCAAGGCTGTTTCTGCTGACGCGCGGGGGAGTCCCTGTTTTGAATCGGCGAAGGTTAAAGCCCAGTTCTTTGAGTGAGCTTGAAAGGCTGTTTGAACGTGCGAGCCCGGAAGGTCCCTGTTCGACGCTTTGCTCTCCGATATGAATCAGGCTGCGCAGATACACACCGGTACAAATTATGACTGCACGGCAGGAGTATTCGGTTCCGCCCGAGCAGACAACTCCGGCAATTTTTCCGTTCTTTTCAATTATTTCGGCGCATTCATCCTGTCTGAGCGTCAGATTGGGTTCGCTTTCAAGCACCTGCTTCATTCGCATATGATAACGGTTTTTGTCAATCTGTGCACGAAGTGAATGAACAGCAGCCCCTTTTCCAAGGTTCAGCATACGCATTTGAATAAAAGTTTCATCCGCCGCAAGTCCCATTTCGCCGCCGAGTGCATCAATTTCGCGCACAAGGTGTCCCTTACTCGTTCCGCCGATGGCGGGGTTGCAGGCGCAAAGTGCCACGGAATCAAGGTTCAGGCAGAGACACAGTGTTTTTTGTCCATTCGTGCGGATGCAAGCGCGGCCTCGACGCCTGCGTGGCCTGCTCCTGCAACAATTATATCATAATCACCGGGTAAAAATTCATAATATTCCTCTTTTCGCTGTCGAAATTGCTGTTCCGATAATGTTTCACGTGAAACAATGCTTTTGTGAAACAGCGGATTTAGACATTTCAACAGTCCTAAAGCTGATTTTTTATCAATTGTGTGTTGCACGGCGGTTCAATTTCAATCGATTTGCCGCACAAGTATTCAAGCCCGTCAAGCTTATTCGGAAAAACAATGCGCGTTGCTGTCAGCCGCAGACCGGCGGGGAAGCTGCGGTTCCCGACACGATCGCCGTATTTGTCGTCTCCGATGATCGGGCAGCCGATATGCGCAAGACTGGCGCGAATCTGGTGCGTTTTACCCGTAATCAGCAGCAGTTCAAGTGTACTCGTTCCGCCGTTCGATGAGAGCAGCCTGTAATCGGTATTCATTTCGAATGAATTTGAAACGGGTTTGGTAAATACCTGAACAAATGCGCGTTCCGAATCCTTTCTGCCGAAAAGCCGCAGGCTCCCCGATGCGGCAGGTGGAGCGCCGAAAACTTCGGCCTGATAAAACTTTTTGATTTTACGCTGACGTATTGCTTCCCCAAGGACGGCAGCTGTTTTCGCGTTTCTTGCAAAAAGCACCAATCCGCTCGTCGGCGCATCAAGGCGGTGCAAAGGGTAGACTTTGCCGAACGCGGAATTCAGCCGAGCTTCAAGGGTATCGCTGCCGCCATCCTCAACAGTGCATGAGATACCTGAACTTTTATTAACACAAATCAGATTATTATCGATATAGGCGCAGCGCACGCCGGCAGCAAGCGCGGCACATTCATCGGAGAATTCATCAAATTTTGCTCCGTGAGGAATGCAGGTGAAAGTCATACTTTCGCGCAGGGTAGGGTGTTCAATTGTCAGACTGTAAGCATAGAGCGCAATCTGCTGACCGACACGCGCGGCGCGATTGTAGCGTTGGTCACCGAAAATCGGACAGCCGCTCCACGCCAATTGTGCCCGAATCTGGTGGTGCCGACCGGTATGAAGCAGGACATCAAGCAACGTGAAACCATTTTTTGTAACTGTCGAAACATATTCGAGACTTGCGGTTTTTGCGCCGGGTGTGTTCGGCCGAACCACTCTTGATATGTTGTTTTGTTCATCGCGCAGCAAGTCGCATTCAAGTTCCGCACTGCTGCACGGAGAACCTGAAACTATCGCCGCATAACGTTTTTTTGTTTTTCGGTTTTTAAAGCTTTCGGTAAGGCGCGCAGCTGCTTTGCTTGTTCGCGCAAAAACCATTACGCCGCCTACGGGTCGGTCAAGCCGATGAACAAGCCCGAGATAGACCTCGCCGGGTTTGCTGTACTTTTCTTTGATGTACGCTTTAACGGTCGAAAGCAAATCCTCATCGCCTGATGAATCCGCCTGGACGGGCATGTTCACAGGTTTTTCGCAGACAAGAAGATGGTTGTCCTCATAGATAATTTTAATTTTGTTTTTCATTGCGGTATGCAAAAAATAACGGTGAACTCTATACTTCGCGGTACCATCTGCCCGTGCAGCCGCAGGGGAGGACGAGGCCGCCGTGCGTTATCGGCAAGCCGATCTCCTGTGCGTCGCAGACTCCGCCGCGCCCGTCAAGCGCAGTCGTCAGAACGTTTTTGATTACCGCAGGAGCAAGACCCGTCGTGTATGAGTTGATAAGGAAAAAACCTGCATCGGGACTGAGAAGCGATACGCATTCGCGAACCAACGGATAGAGGTTGGCTTCAATGCGCCACATTTCGCCGTCGGGTCCTCTGCCGTAGCTGGGCGGATCCATGAGGATACCTTCGTAGAAACGCCCCCGCCGCTGCTCACGGAGAACAAATTTCATTACATCATCAACGATAAACCGAACAGGTTTGTCGGCAAGTCCTGATTGAGCAAGATTATTTTTTGCCCATGCTACAATACCTTTTGCAGCGTCAACGTGAACAACTTCCGCTCCTGCGGCTGCCAAGGCACATGTTGCGCCGCCTGTGTATGCAAAAAGATTCAGCACGCGGAAGGGGCGGCCGGTTTTTTTTACATATTTATCCACATAATTGTGCATAAAATCCCAGTTAACCGCCTGTTCGGGGAAAAGACCGGTATGCTTAAAACCCGTCGGGCGAACGATAAAACTGAGGTCGCGGTAATTGATGACCCAACTTTCCGGCAATGTGCGATTGAAGTTCCACGCACCGCCGCCTGTTGAGGACCGAATATAATGTGCATCGCAATAGCCGGCGGATTTCATCGGCCAAATTGCCTGCGGATCGGGGCGCAGCAGTATGACTTTGCCCCAGCGTTCGAGTTTTTCGTCATTCCCGGCATCAATTATTTCATAGTCTTTCCAACCATCTGCAAGATACATTCCGATTTCCTCTCAGTTGCCCATAATTCTGTCATAAATGCCCGCAAGCTCGTCTTTGCTGTAGTATTCAATGACTATTTTACCCTTGTTCTCATCGCCGCGGAAGCGTACTTTCGTTCCGAGATGCTCACGCAGGCTGTCCTGTGCGGATTTCATGTCGGTTGACAGCTTTTCGCGTTTCGGCTGGCGTTTTTCAAGTTTTTTGCATCCAGTGCATCGGCAACTCGGCGTTCTGTTTCGCGCACGGACCAACCTTCCGCCGCGGCAAGACCGGCGAGTTTAATCATCAGCTCCTCGTCCGGCACTGAGGCAAGCACGCGGCAATGCCCGGCGGAGAGTTTGTCTTCAAGCACAAGTGCCTGCAATTCCTCCGGAAGACTGAGCAGGCGAACCGCATTTGCAATGGCGGGGCGGGATTTTCCGAGACGCTTTGCAACTTCATCCTGCGTCAGGTCATGTTCATCCATAAGTGTTCGGATGGCTGCGGCCTCTTCAAGTGCGTTCAGATTTTCACGCTGAAGATTTTCAATCAGAGATACTTCCAAAACCTGCTGTTCGTCCATTTCGCGGACAATCACCGGAACTTCATTCAGTCCTGCGCGGCGTGCGGCACGGAAACGGCGTTCACCTGCAATGATTGAATATCTCTCGCCGACTTTGCGAACGATAATAGGCTGAACGATACCATGCTGCGCTATGCTGTTTGCAAGCTCGACAAGCTTCGCTTCGTCGAACTTTTTTCGAGGCTGATCCGAATTATTATCTATCAGATACACGGACAGAGTGCTGACGGCGGTTTCATTGGGCTCTTCGTATCCGCCGAGAAGTGCATCAAGCCCTTTTCCGAGTCCTTTCATAACGTTAATTTTCTCCGTTTCTCATTATTTTGCATTATCTGTTTAATTGCCGATTATTCATTGTCGCATTCGATAAGCTCTTCCGCAAGGCTGATATAGGCTTTTGCTGCATTGCATTTTGCATCATAGAGCGTTATCGGAAGGCCGAAACTCGGGGCTTCGCCGAGGCGCACGGAACGGGGAATAATCGTTTCATACACCTTATTTCTGAAGAATTTTTTAACTTCGCCTACGACCTGTCCGGACAGATTTGTTCGCTTATCGTACATGGTCATAACAACGCCCTCAACATCAAGCACCGGGTTCAGGTTCATGCGAACCAAACGAACAGTGTTCATAAGCTGAGAAAGTCCCTCCAAAGCGTAGTATTCACACTGAATGGGAACAAGCAGCGTGTCTGCTGCCGTAAGAGCGTTAAGCGTTAACAGACCCAGCGAGGGAGGGCAGTCCGCAAAGATATAATCAAACTTATGCTGAATTCCGCGCAACGAATTTTTAAGTTTTTGTTCACGCGCCATAAGACTCACAAGCTCAACTTCCGCGCCTGCAAGCTCGATTCGGGACGGGATAACTTTGAGAGTCGGAATTTTTGTGTTTACAATTATTTTTTCGGCATTGACACCGTTGATAAGCATATCGTAGACGCTGTACTCACATGCGTCTTTGTCAATACCAACGCCGCTTGTTGCATTGCCCTGTGGGTCGATGTCAACAAGAAGTACGCGTTTTCCCTGCTGTGCAACGCAGGCAGCAAGATTAACGGCGGTTGTTGTTTTGCCGACGCCGCCTTTTTGATTTGCGATGGCTATGAATTTTGCCATTATGAACCTCCGCACATGTTGTTTAAGCATATTATACACATTTTTTGCCGGTAATGCAATGCCGAATACGGTTTTTTTTATTGAAATTGTCGGCTTTTTCTCCCGAACTATCGGATTTGCCGATTTGTTATATGCAGCGGTCGGAATGTTTCACGGGAAACAAATGCCTCAAACAGGGCATTGGACGAAAGGAGTGCCGGAAAGGAATGTTTCACGGGAAACATATGTTTCGCAGGGAGCATTTTCGCTTTGTGCAGCGGCATTGTTCAACTGCAAAAAAACGCCGCATAAAGCGACGTTTACGGAGAGTGGAATTAAAACAGAAATTATTTAGTTATTATTCCGTTTGCATAGACGGGGACACAGTCCGTTGAGTCCTCCGAAAGACAGTAATCAACATCGCGCTCAAATCCGAGAGAAATCAGACGGGCGCAGTGAAACGTTTTGCGCAAATCGAAAGTTCCGCTTTTAAAGCTTTTGTAAAGATGCTCACAGATAAGTGCAATATCCGTAAGCTCGAGTTCGCTGCAAAGCGAACGCAAACGATTGATAATTGCACCGGCAGCGCAAAGATCATCTGCGGAAATCATGCGGTTTGTTCCGGAACAGACAATCAGAATGTCGTCCATGAAACCGGCAGCCTTTCGTGCAGCTGCGGAACAGTTGCTGAGCGCACCGAGAAAAATATGCCGCGCGTTGCGAACTCCGCAGATGGCGGCCGTGCCGTTTGAAGTGCTGATAATGACGGTTTTGCCGCCGACAGTCTCGCGGTTGTATTCGAACGGAGAGTTGCCGACGTTGAATCCGGGCAGAATCAAACACCCGCGTTCACCGCCGAGGATACAGTCCTTGATACCGATGCGGTTTGCGTATGCCGTGGCATCGCCGGGTTCGACCGCGGGAATGATTTTTGCGGCGCCGTTGTCAAGCGCGGCGATAATCGCACTTGTGCAGCGGAGAACATCGATAACAATAACCGTGTGTCCGTTCAGCATATTGTCGTACAGTTTGTCTCGATAAGTTATAACATCAATTTTCATCTGAATCACCATCCTTTTCGGAATCGGATACATTATAACATACTTGTGCAGAATTTCAAGTGTCCTGAATGACTTCGGCTGCATTAATCCGTTACATTATTCGAACAAGAAGTATTCCGGAAACAACACCCGCCGTGCAGCCCGCAAGCGCGGCAGGAAGGGCATGACGGGTTTTGGAGATGCCGACGGAACCGCAATACAGAGCCAGTGTGTAGAATATGGTTTCCGTTGAACCGACGCAGACCGAAGCAGCACGGCCGACAAAACTGTCCGCACCGTACCGTGTAAGCGTGTCACCGAGAAGCGCAAGGGAAGCGCTTCCGGAAAAAGGACGAAGCAAAATCAGCGGCGTGAGCTCGGAGGGAATGCCGATTTTTTCGAAAACGGGCGAAAGCCAATTGCCGAGAGCGTCAAGCGCACCGCATCCGCGAAGAAGCGTTATTGCGCCGAGCATTGCGGCAAGGGCGGGCAAAACGCGAAGAAGCGTCGGCACGGCATCGGCCGCACCGCGGATAAAGGCCTCATATGGGTTCACACGGCGAATCAGGGCATATGCAAGCAGCGCAGCAACGAGTATCGGAATCACATATTTCATTTCACACCCGCTCCCGATTCGAAAAATTTGCAGGCAAGAATTGCAGCGGCAGCAGAAAAAACCGAGGAAATAAACGTTGGAAGAACAATGTCATAGGCATTTGCGGACCCGCATGCAATACGAACAGCGATGACACCGGTCGGCATAAGCTCAATTGCAGAGGCATTGAGCGCAAGAAACATGCAGATCGCATTGCTTGCACTCTGCTTATCGGGATTTACGGCGTTAAGGCGCTTCATTGCATCAAGTCCGAAAGGCGTTGCGGCGTTGCCGAGTCCGAAAAAATTTGCCGCAAGGTTCAGCGTCACGGAGGCGGAGGCATCACCTGCATCGGGCATTAAAAGGCGGAGCGGCTTGTGCATTCGCGCCGCAAGCTTTTCGATAAGTCCTGCTTCGGAAGCAACATTGATAAGCCCCATCCACAACAGATACGCGCCCGCAAGCGATATTGAAAGCTCAACCGCGGAATCCGCGCCCGCAAGCAGACAGTCCAATGCTGTGCTGCCGCTGCCGCCGAAACAGCAAAGAACTATGCCGATAATACAGCTTACTGCAAAAAAGAATCCCATCATGGTAAACTATATGCACGAAAAAAGCCGCATAGCTCAATTCGTTCGAACATGCGGCAAAAAAGCCGGCTCAGCATTCAAATCATCAATTCAATTGCAGCTTATGCAGCTTGATCAATAGAAACAGTTCAGTTCGTTTCTGTTCAATTCATAATCCACGGAGGATTGCAAATCACCGAGCTGATTTACCCATGAATTGACGTTAACGCGAAGCCTGCGGAAACCGAGGCGCTCATAAACATGCTGAGCACGTTTGTTGCGCAGGTTCGTGTCCAAAACGATTTTTGCATAGCCAAGGCGGAAGAGTTCGCTTATCAGCATTGTCAGAAAGATTTTTCCCAGACCCTGTTCCTGTTTTGTAAAGTCGCAAGTTTTGATTCCGATTTCGGCAGCGGCGGCACAGGAGCCGGGCTGTTGTTCGGATTCGTCGGCCTCGGCGGGGACGGTACGATAACTTGCTTCGCCTATCGGCTTTCCGTATTGTTCCAAAATCAGCCTGTGGCACCCGGTGCTGTTTGAAATGTCGGAAGCTATTTTTTCGGCGGTTGTTTTGAGCCCGTTCGGGAAACCTGCGTGCGCCATAATACGCCCGCTGTTCCACCAGGCAGCGAGCTGAACACTGTCCGCAGAGGTCGCATCGCGGATAGTCAGCGATTTATAATGAATATTCATATCAAAAACTCTTATCAAACTTGAGCGGCAGCCGCAGCCGAATGCAGCGCTTAACGCACCGAAAATGCCGCAGCGGCCGAACTGCTTCGGTTTATGCGAAATAACCTTATTGCAATCGGCGGATTATTCCCATTCAACGGCGTCAATGGACACAAGGTATTGCTCCATGAAATCCATATAATCGTCCACAAGGCGCATCAGATAAGTCTGATACCTGCTGAATTTCGACGAAACGGATTTGAGCATATGTTCGTAAACATATTCCTCATCATAGGGCGAATCGTCTTCAGCAATCTTTCTGAGATATTCGTCGTCAATGGCAACAAGCGCAGAGATGATTTCCTCCAGCTGTTCATCGGGAATAAAATCGAAATCTCCCGCGTTGCGGAATTTGCCCGCGATAAAATCTTTTGCGGCAATAATATCGAGTTCCATGTTGTTTTTGTCCTTTCGGTTAGTAAATTCAGTGATCGCCCGAGATGCGGATCGGCGGTCGCATAAATTTCATTTTTTTGTTTCGCTGCATGTTTTTGCTTCACAAGCTTTGATGCAGCAGGAAGGCCTCTTTTTCGGAGACAGAATAAAGAAGGAGAAAGTGTATTTCATTGCAGTCACCACCTATGTTATTAAGATATAATAATTTTTAATTCCGTATATCGATTATCGATCGCGGGCAGCACGCACAACATCCAGCTCAACATCCGGAAGGCGGAGCGCAAGCTTGTCCGCAAAACTGTCTGCGCCGTCCTGCGGAGATGCCCCGAGAACGATAACAGAAACGTTGTGTTCAACGGCAAAATCGACCAATGCATCCATAACGCTGTCGGCACGAAGAATCGTAAGTTCCGCGTTCACGAGCAAGGCGCAGGTGAACAGGTATTCGATTGCATCAGCCTCAAAGGTCGTGTTCATGAAATTGTGTCCCGTCTGTACGCAGTGGACGATGAAAAGCTTTTGATCATCCTTTTTGCGTTTTGCACCGTGGTTAATGAGTCGTTCGCATGAACGTTGGCCGGTCACACAAACCATCACGCCGCCGGAGGAGGGAACCTCAGTTTGAATATCAGACATAAATAATCCCTGTACAAAACATTAAATTAACGAATCCGCAAACACTTAATCGAATTATCAAGCATCGGGACTCGGCTGCCGCCGCGCGGCATCTTTTTCGGAATCGGAAAGCACACTTTGAATCTTGTCCGGCATTTCGCGGGGCGGAAGGGCAAGAGCCTCTGCAACCGCCTCGATTGAGGTGACGGAACAAAAAAGATTCATGAAATGCTTATCGGTAAAACCTTCCGCAACGCAACGCTCGAATTGAGCAATCAACGGATCGTAAAACCCGTTGATGTTGACAATAATTATGGGCAGGTTGTGATAGCCGAGTTGTTTCAGCGTCAAAACCTCCAAAAGTTCTTCAAGCGTTCCGAAACCGCCGCTGAGAGCAACAAAAGCATCGCTTCGGCTTTCCATAAGCTGTTTGCGTTCGTGCATTGTTGCGGTTTGAATGCGTTCAGTGCAGTGTTCAAAATAAATCCCCGGAATATTGAGCTTTTCGGGAATTACGCCGATGATCTTTCCGCCTGCGGAATATGCGCCGCGGGCAGCCGCACCCATCAGCCCGGTTCGCCCTGCGCCGAAAACCATACCGTGACCGTCAGATGCAAGACGATGCCCGAGCTTTTCGGCAAATTCGATATAACACTCGGGGATGTTGCTGCTTGACGCGCCGAATATGCAAACATTCATTATGATGACACCGGTACTCCGCGGGGTGATGCCCGTATGCGAAGGCCCTTTCGTTTAAGTAATAGATCAATGCGGAAAGCTTTGCCGCACAAGCGGTGCGGTGAAATCCTCTCCGTATACATTATAACATCAAATTCGCGAAAAGGGAAACAAAAAAATTGAAAATTTGCGGGCGAAACGTTGATATTTTTTCACAAAAACGGGATAAAGTGTAATTTTGTGAAAAAAATTAAACCGTGCAGGCGGTGAATTGCCGTATAGGCTGAATAGTTTGGGCAGAGTGCGGTCACGATTGAAAAAGACAAGAAAAGATATATTTTGCAGAAAAGGCAAAAATGTGACTTCGGCGGTTGTAATCAGCCCATTTGTTTGCTACAATGGTCAAAACAGAGTAGGTGGCAGTGAGTTGGCAAGTGCCGGGGATACAGGGAGTTGATTCCCGGACGAAAACTCATGTGCGTTCGGCAAATACAAGGCAAAGAATGCTGTGCCGTGCGCAGAATGTTTGTTGCTGTGCTGTCGCCGCATCCCGCTGTTACATAGGCTTTCGGCTTTCGAAAACGGATTCAAAAATTTTGTTTTCACGGCTGCTCCGGGGCGAGCGGCAGGCTGCCGCGCCGGTAACAACGAATGCTCGGTTCAAAACACGGAGGATTCGATTTTTTTATGCAAAAATTAAAACCGGTTGAACAGCAGTTCAACAAAAACAACAGACCTTACAACACAAAAGCAATCTTCAGTCACCCGTTCTGCCCGGAATTCTGGCGCTGCGCGGCAGGCGAATTCAAAAATTGGCGAATGCTTGTTTTTGCTGCCGTCATCATTGCAATGCGCATTGCGGTAAAGGCCGTGAAAATTGTTATCATACCCGGGGCGCTGAATTTCGGCTTTGATTTCATCGTCAACTCGGCGGGTTCAATGATCTACGGCCCGCTTGTGGGCCTTTTGGTAGGCGCGGTAAGCGACACGATCGGAGCGGTTCTTTTCCCGACGGGAGCTTATTTTTTTCCGTTTATCTTTGTCGAAATGCTCAGCAGCTTCATTTTCGGCCTTTTCCTTTATCGCGCAAAGCTGTCAAGCTGGCGCGTAATAGCCTCGCGATTTGCGGTCGTTGTTGTTTGCAACTTCATCGTAAATCCGCTTGTTATGACGCTGTATAATTCAGTCACCGGCGCAGATCCGTACAAATTCATCACGATTGCACGCGTCATTAAGAACGCCGCAATGTTTCCGTTGGAATCCGTTGTGCTTGTGATTTGGCTTGGTGCAATTTCAATGGCACTTTACAAGATGCATCTGCTTCCCGAAAAGCCGCCGATGCTTAAAGTCAGCGTCGGCAACATTGTTGCGCTTGTTTGCGCCGCAGTTATTTCGGCACTGGCAATTTTCGGTTATGTTAAATGGAAAAAATCAAACACAAAGCCGAAGCCGGAATCAACTCCCGCCCCGATAACGGAAACAGCCGCACCGACGGGAGATGTGCCGAATACGCCGTAAAAGTGAATATCCGCACCGCGAATAATGCTGTGATCACCTCCGTCCGCTTTCCAACAGCGCGCCCCGTCGGAGGTGATTTTGGTTGTTGATTTTTTATTAAAAATAAAGTATACTGTGCATGAAATCTGCGCTTAAACGTCCGAATCCCGTTCACGGGTCAATTTTGTCGGCGGCGCACAATTTAACGGTGGAAAGGTTGATTTCTCCAAATGAAAAAAAACGTCAGAGTGATCTCACTCGCCCTTGCTGCTCTGCTTCTTGTTTCGGCATGTTTTTGCATTACGGGCTGCAAAAAGCATGAAGTTAAAATGACAGAAAAGAATAACGGACTCTACGACTATGAAGAGGTTCGCCAGATTAACGAAACGCTGCGGATGCCCTACCCGCTCGGCACCAGGGAAGCGACATTCGGTTCGGAGTTCGAATCCTACGGCGGCATTCCCGACCATGCGGAGATTTTCCGTTCAAAGGATAATCTTGATATTACGTACACTCTGAGCACTCTTGAACTGAAATACGGAACACCGGATAAAAACGCGGAGCTTATCGCAACCGGGTTCACGATTCGCGCCGCAAACAAGACCATCATTCGCAATGCGGACGGTTCAACGACGCCGCTCTACACCACCGACCGTGCGGTTCTCGGAATAAGCGTCGGCAACAGCATCGACAAAGCCAAAGAAAAGCTGCTGGAGGCCGGCTATGAACAGATTTATGAGGAAACTCCCGTTGACGACGGTTTGCCGCACAGCCGAGAGTTTTCATTCCGCAAGGGCATAGTCATTGTTTCGTTTGCCGTCGAAACAGAGAACGATATTTCAAGCATACGCGTTTGGATTCCTTACCGCGATAAAGACATTGACGCGTTGAACAAAAAGAGTCATCTTCCTGCGGATCTCGGGTTGTTCTACTCTGTTATGATTAATCCGAATTTTAAATATTCCGGAAAGAACACAACGTCAAGACGCTATGAAAGCGAGGACGGCTGCATTGCGATCATGCGCGGCTTCCCCTGATGTTAAGGATGCGGCAATGACGGCGGAGGTCAGCTTTACTTCAACCGAATACGATGCTCTCGGCGTTAAAGTCGGAATGACACTTGACGAGGCGGAAAACATCCTCACCGAAGCGGGCTGCACGAAAGATTCGGATGGATTGTACGTGTTCGGCAATGTTGCCGCAATTCGGCTCACCGTTGAAAACGGCACCGTTGCAAGGATTGCAGCAACACTGCGCCCTTCAACCAATCTTACGGATACTGCTGTTTCGGGCGATGAAGCAACTCCTTCGCCTGTGCTCGATGAAAACGCAAGGAAGGCAAACGACTGAGTTTTCAAAGCGGCGGCTTATTAAATTGAATCAGTAAACAGGGAACGATCTTTCGGTGCGGGTGTGCCGAGGGATCGTTTTTTGCGGAAAAGGCGAGGATATTAATGTTCAATTGCCCTTAACAGGGAATTCTGCGCCTTTTTGTCAGTTCAATTTAAACGAATAAAAAAAACACTTGCATATGTCATGAAAATGTGTTAAAATATCATATATGTAACAGCGGGTGACGAGAGAGATACTGCGGGTCTGCCAAACGCGGTTCTTCCGTGACAGGGCAGGCGGCATTGCAGTCCTCCGGCCGTTTATAAAGAAAAGGAGGCGATCGAATGAATAAAATCATCACTATAGGCAGGGAATTCGGCAGCGGCGGACGTGAGCTTGGCCGAAGGCTTGCCGAAGAGCTTGGAATTGCATACTATGATCGCGAAATAATTGCCGAAATCGCGAAGCGCACGGAGCTTTCGGAGCAGTATGTGCAGCAAATTGTTGAACATCGTCCGTTGAATTTGATGCCGATAACAATCGGACACAGCATTTGCCCCGTTCCGCATCCGCTTATGGAGCAGAACCGGGAAATTTATTGTCAGCAGGCACAGATTTTGACGGAAATGAGCGAAAAATCCGACTGTGTGCTTGTCGGCCGCTGCGCGGACTACATTTTAAAAGATAAAAATCCGCTCAAAATCTTTGTTTATGCGGATATGGCAAGCAAAATTGCGCGCTGCCGACTGAAAGCACCCGAAAACGAACATTTAAGCGACCATGAAATGCGCAAACAAATCAAACGAATCGACCGCAACCGCGCAAAATATTATGAGTTCTACACGGGAAGAAAATGGGAGACAAGCTCAATTACGACCTGTGCATAAACACAACCAACACCGAAATCAAAAAAATAGTTCCGCGAATTGCAAAACTTTTTTGATTTAAAACTCGAAAACGGGAGGCCTCGGTCACTTGACAAAATTGATTCTGCGCAGTTTGAGTTTTGAAAAGACCGAAGCCGTTAAATATCGCCGAGCCGGGGGAACGGACTCAGAACTTCTTTCCCCTCGGCTCTTTTTTGCTTTCGGAGCATGACGCACGCTGCGAACATTGCGAAGCGGGCAGCTTCGGCGCGGTTGACACATATGCGGACAGATGATAGAATTCTGTAAGGAATATTAAAAACATTTCGGCTTTTGCAAAGGGAATTCGGTTTCTTTTTTAAGCCGATTAGAACAGCACGGAGGATGAGTCCATGTTTGAAGCTCCCGTACCTATGCCGCGCCTCGCGCCGCAGCCGCCGATATACTTTTGCCCGAAAGCGGCGGGCGAATTGGTGCTTGACGGAAATATTAATAAACCGTTCTGGAATAATGTGCCGTTTACCGAGGATTTTGTTGATATCAGCGGCGGTGACTTTCCGACGCCGCGTTTCCGCACCCGAGCAAAAATCTGCTGGGATGAGCGGAACCTCTATATTGCTGCCCTGCTGGAAGGCAATGAAATCTGGGCAACGATAAAACAGCGCGACAGTGTCATGTATTACGATAATGATTTCGAGGTTTTTATTGACCCGAGCGGATCGACGCATAATTACATGGAACTTGAAATGAATGCGTTCAACACGCAATGGGATTTGCTCCTTACAATGCCGTACAGAAACGGAGGAAGATCCGTCACTGCGTGGAACATGCCCGGGGTTGAAACCGCCTGCATGATTTCCGGAGAGGTAAACAATCCCGCGGCGGACAACAAATTTTGGTCGGTTGAAATTAAAATTCCGTTCGCCGGATTGACGGAGACCTACTCGAAAGAAAAAAACCCTCCCGAACTTGAACGCTGCTATCCTGTGCGCAATGCACCGACGACGGGTGAAGTTTGGCGGATGAATTTCTCGCGCGTGCAATGGACGGTTGACGTTGCCGACGGAAAATATGCAAAACGCACAGGCACGGACGGAAAACCCCTGCCCGAAGATAACTGGGTTTGGGCAGCAACGGGACTTATCGATATACATTACCCGGAAACATGGGCATATGTCTTTTTTACCGAAAACGGTGAAAGCTGCCCGATGCCGGAGGAAGAGAAGATAAAGCTCGAAATGTACAAAATTTATTATGCGCAGCATGAATTCCGTCGCCGTTTCGGATGCTTTGCAAAAACGGCGGAGGAAGCGGCGGCCTGCCTTCCGACGGGGTTCGCATACGATGCGGATGCTGCGAAAAAAACAATCGTTGAAACAACATCACGGTATTTTGAACTGAGCCGCAAACTGACGTGCGGAAAAACAATGGTTGTCCAATGCGACGGATTTAATTACATTGAGTAAAGGAGAAAAAAGTATGAAACGGGTTTTCACTGCATCGATGCACCATGAATCAAATTCGTTCAATCCGATTATTGCGGGCGAAAGCGAATTTTCGGTCATTCGCGGGGCGGAAATTTTCAACAGATTCAAGGAAAACGATGCCGCAACGGGAATAATCAAGACCCTGCTTGCGGCAGGATACGAGGTTGTGCCTTCCGTTTTCACAAGCGCGGTGCCGAACGGTGAGGTTGATATTGATTTTTATAACAAAATAAAAAAAGAGATTATCGAAACCGCTGTTGCGGAAAACAAAAGGCAGCCGCTTGATGCGGCGGCACTTGCATTGCACGGCTCAATGTATATTCACGGTTTGGGCGATGCGGAGGGCTTTCTTCTGGAGGAGCTTCGCGCCGCGCTGCCCGAAATTCCGATTTTCTGTTCGCTCGACACACATACAACAATGACGCAGCGTATGCACGATAATGCCGACGGATTTGCGGCATTTAAATGCGCACCGCATACGGACAGATACGAAACGGGTGTTAAAGCGGCCGAGATGACGATTGCAGCCCTTGAACGCGGAGTGAAAGCGAAATCCGCTTGGGTGCGCGTTCCTTTCCTTGTTGCGGGCGAAAAATCCTCTTCAACGGTGGAACCCATGCGCTCGCTTGCCGAAAAAACGAGGGCGGCGGAGCGTGAGCCGGGCATTCTTGCGGCATCGTATTTAATGGGTTTTCCGTGGTGCGACAATGAAAACAGCTCTGCCGCAGTGTACGTCACGGCAGAAAATCAGGCTCTTGCGGATGAATGCGCAATTCGCCTTGCCGAGGAGCTGTGGGCGCGCCGCGATGATTTTTGTTTTCAAACGGAAACATATTCCGAAGCGAAAGCTCTGGATGCGGCATTCGAAGGGGTTCGAACCGGCGGGCCGTTTCCGATTTATCTTTCGGATTCGGGAGATAACCCCACCGCAGGTTCAACATCGGACTGCACGGGCTTCCTGCGCCGCATAATGGAAGATCCACGTACCGACGAGCTTGAAACGCCTGTGGTATTCGGCGGAATCTACGACCCGGAAGCAACCCTTCTTTGCAGGGACAAGGTCGGGCAGGAGCTGACGTTGACTTTCGGAGCAAAGTTCGACAGAAGCTCTTCGGTTCCGATTACGGCAAAGGGAACGGTTCTCGCCTATATCAAAGGCTGGAATAAATTTCACGGAGTCGGCGATATTGCTCTTTTCCGCTCATGCGGGGTTGATATTGTGCTGAGCGAAAACCATATCGGTTACGGCTTGCCTGCCGTGTTCGGCGATTTGGGAAGGAATCCTGCCGATATGCAGATTGTGGTATGCAAACTGGGTTATCTCACCGCGCAGCAGGCAGCATATGCAAAACGCAGCATTATGGCACTTTCAAAGGGCAGCACGAACGAAGATTTGACAAGCCTTGACTACAGGCATATTCCGCGTCCGATTTTTCCGCTGGATACGGATTTTTCGTTCGAGCCCGCCGAAAACCTTATTCGCAAAACAAAATAACATGCTCCGGAACGCGCGAACACAGTGTTTGCGAACACAGTGTTTGCGAAATCGGATTTTTTGAACGGAGACGGAAATGAATCGGGAAATTTACGAAAGAACAAGGAAATTCTGCGCGATGCGCTTCGGAATGTTCATCCACTGGGGCCTTTATGCAATTCCCGCAAGGGGCGAATGGGTGATGTCCAATGAAAAAATGAGCGTTCAGCAATACAAAAAATACTTTGATGAGTTTAACCCGACTGATTTTGATGCAAAACGCTGGGCATCGGTTTGCAGGCAGGCGGGAATGAAATACGCTGTTTTAACGGCGAAGCATCACGACGGTTTCTGCCTTTTTGACAGCAAATTGACGGAATATAAATCCACAAACACGCGTTTCGGGCGGGATATTGTGCGTGAGTTTCTGGAAGCATTCCGTGCGGAAGGAATTGCCGTAGGGCTGTATTTTTCGCTGCTTGATTGGAGCCATCCGGATTTTCCGAAATATGCGGACAGGCATCACCCGATGCGCGGCCGCGAAGAATACAGCGGCGAACAAATTGATTTTGACAACTATCTTAACTTCATGCACGGGCAGGTAAAGGAACTCGTCACCGGCTACGGCAAGCTTGACCTGCTTTGGTTCGATTTTTCCTATGATGATATGGCGGGCGAAAAATGGCGGGCTTCCGACCTCATTTCAATGGTGCGTAAATATCAGCCGGATGTCTGCATTGACAACAGGCTTGAAGGTTCCGGCGAAAAATACGGAAGCATTGCAACGGCCTCGCCTCTGCCGTACAGCGGAGATTTTGTAAGCCCGGAGCAGATAATTCCGCCGCACGGCATATTCGATGAGCAGGGGGAGCGCGTTCCGTGGGAACTTTGCGCAACACTGAACGATCACTGGGGTTATTGCGAAAGCGACAAAAACTATAAATCAGCAGCACTCGTAATAAAAAAGCTCGTTGAATGCGTTTCAAAGGGCGGAAACATGATTTTGAACATCGGTCCGGATGCGCGGGGGAATTTCCCCGAAACGGCGGTTGAAGAGCTTCGGAAAGTCGGCGCGTGGCTTTCGAAAAACGGATGCAGCATTTACAACTGCGGACACAGCGAAATCGAAAAACCCGAATGGGGAAGGTATACGGAGCCGCTTGAAATGCGGGAGGATAAACAATTTCGGACGGTTTTTGCGCATGTTTTCGAACCGGCCCTCGGTGCGCTGCCGCTTTTCGGGATACGGGCTGATGCGCTTGAGTCGGTGCGGCTTGCGGCAACGGGCAGCGAGCTTCGCCGCGGGGAGGCATGGAATTCGGTGCTGTATCGCGAAACACCGCTTGTAAGTTTCGGTGCAAACCCGGTTTATACTTACGCATTGCCGGATGAAGTTGACACTGTTCTCGTGTTGAAAATCCGAAAAGATACCGGAAATTGAGAACAATAACAAAAAAAGGAGAGCGAACAGACAGCCCGCTCCCCGGGAGTGAGCAGGTTGTCATTCCGAATTCTTCGGCGAGCTGCTGCCCGTAGGCAGGTTCGGATGCGATTCGCTGAAGCAGAAGAAATAACAGCCCCGTTGTCGGCAATATCAGCGTATTCGCCCGCTACGGCCTTATGGGCGATGCCGATGACGACGGTGCTTTGACGGTGTCCGACGCACTGATGATCCTGCGCCATGCGATGGGTCTTTCGGAACTGCCCGAGAACAGGATCACACTTTGCGATTTCGACAAAAGCGGCGATATCTCCGCAGCCGACGCATTGACGGCAATGAGAAACGCTCTGTAACCGTTATATAACCTGAAAAGGTTACATCAGCCATGCTCAGCTTCACAGCGTGAAAAAATCCCCGCGTATGCCTCCCTTGCACGCGGGGGATTTCTTAAATGTAGGGAATCAGTATCAGCATATAAAAAACGTCTCCCTTGCACGCGGGGGATTTTTTTCTTCGTAATGAAAAATCGGGAATCGGAAGTGAAGAATAAACCATTGCCATGATAAAACCAAGTCGGAAACAAGCGGTCGGCACACCGCAGAGACAGCAGAAAAATATATTATTAATATGTAACAAAAAAACTTGACATGCCCAAATATGTCTCATATAATGTGTACATGAGGGACGGCAGCTGTGGCATACGTTAAACCGTCAGGGTTATATTTCCCTCGAGGCAACAGCATGCAGACATAGCCGTACGGCGTTTCGTTTTGTACCAAGCTTCCGCGTGCCTCAGAAATACATGAAAGGACACTGTGCGGTCTTTTTCAAACAATTGACGTTGAAATGAAAACAGAGTTGAATGGAGGAAAAAGACTATGAAGAAACGCATCTTTGCACTTGTGCTCACCGTGTTGTTCATCGTGGCTGCCGTTCCGGTTACAGGCGCTGGGGAAACGCCGGAGGGCTATGACGAGCATGATTATTGGAAAATCCGTAATTTTTTGGAGATTGCGGACGAGAACAATATCAAGAACGGTAACAAGATTTCCGAAAACTATTCCCCTTACGATCCCACCACATGGACCGGTACAGACAGCAACGGCTATTCGACGGAATGCATATGGACTTCGGACGGACATTTGCGTTCGGTATACTTCCAAGCCTCCGATGTCGTTGGCGAGCTTGACGTGAGCGGATGTACAAAACTGTATACACTTGCCGCTTACGAGAACAGGATCACAGGTTTTGATGTGTCCGGCTGCAACGAACTGAATACTTTAACACTGAACAATAATCAGATTTCCACCGCAAACGTGAGAGACCTTCCGGCTCTTTATATAGCTGCTTTCGACTACAACCTTCTTACAGAGCTGGAATTGCCAAACTGCCCGAATATCGGACTTATAACCGCACCCGGGAACCGGATAACTTCATTCGATGCACAAATGTACAGAGGAACGCAATTGTACGGTCTGAATCTTTCATATCAGGATTTGAGCGGCGCGCTCGATTGTCATGGCATCGATACTTTGAACTTTCTTTCGGTGGAAGAATGCAGTCTTGATGCAATCAATTTGACGGGCTGCACCGGCCTTTTGGACATCGTTGTTATGGGTAATAATCTGACCGAACTGGATTTAAGCGAGGCGTCGGCCAGATCCATTGGATGCAATGATAACATGCTTACATCGCTGATTCTTCCTGATAACCTTGATGGAATTGATTCGATATTCTGCCAAAACAACTGTCTCAGCGAGCTTGACATAAGCGGCTGCGGAAACATCTGGACGCTTGCCACATCCAACAACAGGCTTGAACAGAGTCATTGGCGTTCCGAAAGGTATGGAGTGGATTTCAATCTTATGTCTGAAGGCAGTGGCTATGTGGGCTTCTTCTCGGATGTAATACCTTATGTCGGCGGCGTATGCTACACGAATGCAGTTGCGACACCGAGTGAGGGAGCTCAGTTTGTCGGCTGGTACACCCCGGACGGAACTCTGGTTTCATCCGAACCGGAGTTTGAACTTGGAATATTCAACATGGCGAATTGGGCTTGGTTTTCCGAGTGTGAACAGCCGGAGTTGATAGCGCGCTTTGTCGGCGGCATAGCCCTCGGCGACGTGAACGGAGATAATTCAATAGGCTTAGAGGATGCAATTATCGTGCTGAGATACACAATGGGGTTGGCGGCACTGACGGACGAACAAATTGAACGAGCCGATTTTAACTCAGACGGTACGGTGGATGCGCAGGATGCGATTCTGATACTCCGTCATGCTCTCGGGGTTTCTGCCTGAAGTGTCCATCACTTTTGAACTGACGGAAGTCAAGACAGGCAGAGTGAACTCCATCAGTCATATACAGTAAGAAAGAACTTGCGGGACGGAAAGCTCAAGGTCGGATGTGATTGCATTTGACCTTGACTTTGCCGTTGCGCCTGAGAAATGCATTGCCGGATTGGGCAGGCATTTACGAAAGAATAAATACTGAAAGGATAATTCGTGCTGAATACGATGCAGAGCAACACATACGGAATCAGAACGGAGCTTATACCGCTGATTGAAACTTTCGATTACCTCAGCGGCAGGGCGAATGGAGAAAGAATCTATATTAATGAACAGGAGGCTTGCGAGAGACACCCGTATTTGAGAAAAAAAATTAAGGAAATTTTGCGCAAAGGTATAGAATTTGAAAAAGAATTGGATGAAGCTGTTCATGTTGACGAATCGGAACTGCAATACTTTTTAAGGATCTTTCGACTCATTGCAGCATTGCCAGAATGCTCATAATGCCGTATACCTTCATGGGCGAAGCTCAATCGGGCAAGTTCTTTTTGAGGAGCTTTTGAATATGAATCCGCAGCAGCGTATCAAAAAAATGTGCTGTCATATGCAAAATTTTGACAGCTCACAGAATTTTGATTACGAGAGCCTTGTGGAGTATGTAATGAAATTGCCGATAAGCGGCATGAACAAGCTGAGTATTGTGGAATGCTGCGGCAACTACGAGCAGAATTGCATGCGGCTTGAGCATTTTATGAGTCCGATTGTCAAAATTGTCGATGAAAAGCTGGTGCGTTTTGAAGAGGATGTTAAAAAGTGGGAACGTGATATTCAAGAGGTTGGCGATGTATGCACTTATGTATCTGAACATTCACGTTTGAAAATGCCGAAGTGCGATTTTACAATATTCCCTTCGATACACAACGGACTTATGCTTGCCATGTCTTATTGGGACAAAAGAATTTGCATCGGTGAAAAAGGTTGTGCAGGGGAGATGTGGCTTGGTTTGGGTTTCAGGGACTATATGGAAAGTGTTTCAAACGAAAGCAGTACGTCACGTGTAGTCGGAATATTCAGCGGACTTTCGGACGAGATCCGCTTTGAAATATTAAAAGCGATAGCGCAGCGAAAGACAATGTCCGGGGGCGAGATTGCCGATAAATTCGGATTGACGAGACAAAAAGTCTTTTATCATATGTCGAAACTTTTAACGCTTGGACTTGTGGAATGCAATGCAGAAAGCGGACGACCGTACTACTCGCTGAAAAAACAGTCGTTGGAAGAAGTCATAGCTGTAATAAGTATGCTTGTGAACGAGGACTGAAAAAGCAACATTAATGATTGGTGTTTTCTGCGGATTCCGTGTTTGCGTGTTCCGCGAGCTGCACCGGCTGTCGGCACTGAGCCGAAAAAATCCCCCGCGTATGCCTCCCTTGCACGCGGGGGATTTCTTTTTTCTTCGTAATGAAAAAAATCGGGGATGAAAAAATCGGAATTCGGAAATTCGGGAACCGATGGGTTGACAAGGGAGAAATTCATACGGTTCCCGCCGCGCTTCCGTTATTGCTTTTGCCCGATAATGAAGCTGCCTTTTTCATCCGCATCAACGGTCAGGGTTGAACCTTCCTCGGGCGAATTTTCAATGATGAACCGCGCAAGCAGGGATTCAATATGCCCCTGAATGTATCTCTTGAGCGGACGGGCACCGAACAGCGGATCGGCACCGTTTTTGATGATGGCGGCTTTTGCACTTTCGGAAACGCTGAGATTCAGGCGGTTTGCCTGCAAACGCTTTGCAAGGTCTGCAATAAGCAGGTCAACAATGCCGTGCATATCCGCATCGGAAAGGGCGTTGAAGAACACGATTTCATCCAGCCTGTTGATAAATTCGGGACGGAATTTCGTTCGCAGCAGCTTGTGCAGCAGCTCCTCGGTTTCGGTCGTTATCCTGCCGTCCTTTGCCATGCTGCTCAGGATCAAATCGCTGCCGATGTTGCTCGTCAAAATGATGATCGTATTCTTAAAGTCAACGGTGCGGCCCTGTCCGTCCGTAATTCTGCCGTCGTCAAGCACCTGGAGCAGAACGTTCAGAACGTCCGGATGCGCCTTTTCAACTTCATCAAACAGAAGCACTGCATAGGGTTTCCTGCGAACGGCTTCGGTGAGCTGGCCGCCCTCGTCATAGCCGACATATCCCGGAGGGGCACCGATAAGACGGGAGACGGAGTATTGCTCCATGTATTCGCTCATATCGATACGAACCATGCTGCGCTCATCGTCAAACAGTGCCTCGGCAAGCGCTTTGCACAGCTCCGTTTTGCCGACACCGGTGGGGCCGAGGAACAGGAACGAACCTATCGGACGATTGGGGTTCTGTATTCCTGCACGGGATCTTAAAATTGCATCGCAAACGCGCTGAACGGCGTCATCCTGTCCGACAATGCGTTTATGAAGCTGGGAGTCAAGCCGCAGAAGTTTCTTGCGCTCGCTTTCCATGAGCTTTGAAACCGGGATACCCGTCCACCGCGCAACGATTTTTGCAATCTCCTCGGAGGAAACATGGTCGCGGAGCAGACTGTTTTCACGGTTTGCGGCAAGAGCCTCTTCCTTTTGCAGCTCTTTTTGCAGGCCGGGCAGCTCGCCGTATTTCAGCTGAGCGGCACGGTTAAGATCGTATTCGTTTTCTGCGCGGGCAATATCCGCGTTAACCTGTTCAATGCGTTCACGGAGCTGCTGAACCTTTGAAATTGCATTGCGCTCGTTGTCCCAGCGCGCTTTCATGTTGTTGAACTTGTCGCGCTTTTCGGCAAGCTCGCGGCGAATTTCGGCAAGGTGTTCCTGCGTGTGTTCGTCATTGTCGCCGGTGAGAGCGGTTTCTTCAATCTCCAAACGCATTATTTCCCGGGAAATTTCGTCCATTTCGGAAGGCATGGAGTTCATTTCCGTCTTGATGAGCGCACATGCCTCGTCAACAAGGTCGATAGCCTTGTCGGGAAGGAACCTGTCGGAAATATAACGGTCGGAAAGCGTTGCGGCGGCGATAAGTGCCGAGTCGTGAATCTTAACGCCGTGATAAACTTCATAGCGTTCCTTCAAACCGCGAAGGATGGCAATCGTGTCCTCAACGGAGGGCTCGGCAACGGTCACGGGCTGGAAACGGCGCTCGAGTGCAGCATCCTTTTCGATGTATTTGCGGTATTCGTCAAGCGTTGTTGCGCCGATGCAGTGCAGCTCGCCGCGCGCAAGCATGGGCTTCAGAATGTTGCCCGCATCCATTGCGCCGTCGGTCTTGCCGGCGCCGACAATGGTGTGAAGTTCGTCGATGAACATGATTATTTTGCCTTCGCTGCGCTTGATTTCGTTAAGCACAGCTTTCAGCCTTTCTTCAAATTCACCGCGATATTTTGCGCCCGCAACAAGGGAACCCATGTCCAGTGCAAAGAGCCTGCGATCCTTCAGATTGTCGGGAACGTCGCCGCGCACGATACGGAGCGCAAGCCCCTCGGCAATTGCGGTTTTGCCGACGCCGGGTTCGCCGATAAGGCAGGGGTTGTTCTTCGTTTTTCGTGAAAGAATGCGGATAACGCTGCGGATTTCGTTATCACGGCCGATAACGGGGTCAAGCTTCTGCGCCCGGGCAAGTTCGGTCAGATCCTGTCCGTATTTGTTAAGAACATCATAGGTGCTTTCAGGATTATCGGAATTCACCCTGCTGTTGCCGCGGACGGCCTTCAACGCTTCAAGGTATTTGTCGCGGACGATTCCGAACCGCTTGAGCAGGGGTTTCACAACATAGTCGGCGCGTTCGATAAGGCCGAGCATGATATGCTCAACGGAAACGAAACTGTCGCCCATGCGCTTTGCTTCCTCTTCGGCGCGGGTGAGCACGGAGTTCAGCTCCGGAGTCATATAAACCTGCCCGCCGCCGCTGCTTCCGAAGGTTGCCTGCTTGTCAAGCTCCGTGTCGATTGCGGCGCGAAGCTCATCCGTGGAAATACCCATGGATGCCATAAGCTGGGCGTTCAAATCATCCGGATCGTCAAGAAGCGCATGAAAAACGTGAATTTGCCCGACTTGGGTATTCCTGCGCTCCTCGGCAAGCGATTGCGCCTGCTGAAGGGTTTCAAGGGTTTTTTGGGTCATTTTATTAGCGTTCATAAGGTAAACCTCCTTGAGGTATTGTTTCCGTAACGGTGCTCCTTTTAATCAGGAACATTGTCCCGTGCAAACGGGGCTGCATCAAACTGCTGCCCGAATGAAACGGGGCGTTATCAGAGAGGCACGGGAAGGTGCTTCCCCGACCGCCGAGGGGCTGAGGTTCGGCGGTTCAAATCGGGTTGTTAGCACTCGTTCTCTTTGAGTGCTAATATTATATAACACTCCGACGCGAAAAGCAACAGCAAACAAATAATGTTTCAATTTTGTCACATTAATGCCAAAAATCGAGCGGCAGTTACTCATTATTGATTGTCGATTCCCAATTGAACATTGCCCGCCCTATACAAATATGGTATAATAACCGCATACGAAAGGCATTTGCTGCCGAGCAAAAAACAAGGCAGCCTTTCGGAATAATTCCTTTGGAGGGAAAATACCCGTGAAAATTCTGAAGCACATTGTGATGTGGAAATTTCTTGACAATGCGGAAGGCAAAACAAAAGCGGAGAACATGCGCTTTGCGGCGGAAAATCTTCGTGCACTTGTCGGTGTTGCGCCGACGCTTCTGAAGCTCAGCATCGGCGAGGATGTTCTCGGCAGCCCCGCAAGCTTTGATATGGCTCTTGTTGCCGACTTCAAAAGCGTTGAGGATATGCTTGCGTACCGCGATTTTCCCCGTCATGCGGAGATATCAAATTATATCCGCCGTGTGATTTCCGACAGGAAAGTTGTGGATTTTTTTATTGAAACCGACGAGAACTGAACAAAAGCTTCGAGTGTTGAAAACGATGCGGAAAGACTGCATCAAAATAATCCACATTATCCACAGGTTCGTGTGGATAACACGTCCGAACAGTGTAAAAATGTGGATAACTTGCCCGAATCGGGGAGTTTTTTGCAAAAAATGCCTGTTAAACGCGGCTTTGAGTGTGGATAAGTTGAGGATATAACGGAGTCATAACAGTTTGCACCGAAAGGGAACCGGGAAAAAATTTGAGCATTAAACTTTAAATCCGAACCTCAGGCAGCTTTCCGACAGGGATTTTACAACGAAGCCGGCCGCAGTCGGCTGCAAAATGCAAAGAAAAGAAAGGAGACTTTCGCCGAAGCGAAAGTCATGGTCATAAAAATGAATTACAACGTTAAACTTTCTGATGAAGTTCGCGAGGCACTTGCGCTGGGAAGACCCGTTATTGCGCTTGAAAGCACGATTATTGCGCACGGAATGCCTTATCCGCAGAACGTCAAAACGGCTCTTGCGTGCGAACGTCTGGCACGTACGCACGGCGCGGTTCCCGCAACGATTGCGATCATCGGAGGTCAGCTTTGCGCGGGCCTTACCGAGGAACAGATAGAGTATCTCGGCAGGGAAGGACGGAATGTTGCAAAAGTCAGCCGCCGCGATATTCCTTATATCATGGCAAAGGGTGCGGACGGCGCAACGACGGTTGCCGCAACGATGTTCATTGCAAGCCTTGCGGGCATAAAAGTGTTTGCAACGGGCGGCATCGGCGGCGTGCATCGCGGCGCGGAAACAACCATGGATATTTCCGCCGACCTTACGGAGCTTGGAAGAACGCCTGTTGCAGTCGTTTGCGCGGGCGCAAAGAGTGTGCTTGATATCGGCTTGACGCTTGAGTATCTTGAAACGCAGGGTGTGCCCGTTGTCGGCTTCCGCACGAACAAAATGCCCGCATTTTACACGCGGGACAGCGGTTATAACACCTCTTGCAGATGCGATTCGGTTGAGGAGCTTTCGGATATGGTCGGCGCAATGGCAAATATTCCCATGCGCAGCGGCATGGTTATTGTGAACCCGATTCCGAAAGAATTCGAAGCCAACGAGGACATGATCGACCGTGCAACCACGAAGGCTTTGCGTGAGGCCGAAAAGAACGGCATCACGGGCAGGGATGTTACCCCCTTCCTGCTTGCGCGTATTGCGGAGCTTACGGAGGGCGCAAGCCTGAAGGCGAATATCGCGCTTGTTTATAACAACGTGCGCCTTGCCGCTTCCGTTGCGGCGGGAGTGATTCAGCCGGATTGAAGGCAGAACGGCAAAAGCCGTCCGCGCCCGTCCGCGTGACGGTGCTGCACAGGAAACGCTTTTTATTGCCTGTCCGAGGCAATACGGCAAACTGTTCTCGGGCAGGCTTGTTTAATTTACTGTTGTGCAGGCGGAGCCTGCTGTCGGCTTGTTTCTCGGGAAACATTCCCGAGGGGAACAGGCATGAAAACCATCCCCGTGATTGAAGTTCTCGCGGGGAGAGTTAACCCGCCGCTGCCGCAATTGCTTTTTTCGGGGCGAAGCCGAGCGTCGGCGCACTTTGTTGAGGAGGCATATAATGAAGAAAAAATTGCTGCGGTTCGCCGCACTGATGATTGCTTTGGCTTTTGTTTTTGCAGGCACCGCCTGCCGCGGAGGCGATGTTGTTGTTGACATAGGCCATGACACGCCTGCGCCGACAGCAAAGCCGACAACGTCGCCGACGGCCGAATCGACACCGGAGCCGACGGCCGAACCGACGCCGGAGCCCACCCCTGCGCCCGTTCACGCAACGCTCATGTTTGTGGGCGATTTGATGTGCCTTTCAAGCCAGCAGCGCGGCGCGAAGCAGCAGGCGGGCGGCAGCGGCTATGACTTTTCTCCGTCATTTGCATATGTCAGGGAAGTTTTTAACAATGCGGACTGCGTCATCGCCAATCTCGAAACATCGCTTTCGCATTCGTGGCCCTATGCAACGGAGCAGCGCAATATCGGCGGAATGCCCAACTGCAACGGACCCAAGCAATATTTGGGAGCATTGAAATTTGCGGGCTTTGACGCGCTTGTGCTTGCAAACAACCATTGCTGCGATGCGGGAGTTCAGGGCATTATCGAAACCACTCAGGCTGTTGAGGAATACGGCTTTCCCTACACCGGACTTTTCCGCGAAAAGGACGCGCAGCGGTTCGTAATCCTTGATGTTAAGGGGATAAAAGTCGGCCTCCTTTCCTATGCCGAATTCTATAATTCAAAAGATAAAGCCGTTCGCGAAGCGGGCTGTGAATACATGATAAACACCTATTCAAAGGAACGCATTGCCGAGGACATTGCGGCGGCGCGGGCTGCCGGTGCGGAGCTTATCGTGGCCTATAATCATTGGGGCGCGGAACATACGCACCAACCCACACCGAAGGTCGTGACTCACGCTCAGGAGATGGCGGATGCAGGCGTTGATATCATAATCGGCTCACACTCCCATGCGGTTCAGCCCGTTGTTTGGCTCACGGCGGCGGACGGACGGCAGGTGCTTTGTGCATATTCGATGGGCAACTTTGTGTCCAGCATGGGCAGAAGCACCGCGAACGACACTTTCATTGCGGAAATCGGCATCGTTCGCGAGGGGGGAAGTGTGCGCGTGGAGAGCGAGAAGTATCATCCCTGCCGCGTGTTCCCGCAGCTTAAAGGCTATTGGTATGTTGTTGTGCCGACGAACGTGACGATCGTTAATAGCATCATTCCGCAGCTTAAGGCGGCGGAAGAAAGGATAACGGCAATTGTAAACCCGGAGGGAAGATAAAATATTAGCATGAAGCTGCTTTCAAAAATCCTTGCATATGCTGCCGTGCCGTGCCTTGCTGCCGCGCTGCTGATAAGTTTTATCGGCAGGCTTTCGGGAGATAAGGTTTGGATTAAAAGGGAGTATGAAAAACTGGATATAAACGATTACACCGGCATGAGCACGGACGAGATGTGCACCGTGTATCTTCGCATGGTTGATTATATGAAGGGCGGGACGGATGAGCTTCAAACGGAAGTCACGGTGTTCGGCGAACGCACCGAAATGTTCGGCGAGCGGGAAATTTCACACATGAATGATGTCCGAAAGCTCTGGTTCGGGGTTGAAACAGCGAAATACATTCTGTTCGCCTTTGCAGCAATTGCGGCTGCGCTTGCTCTGTATGTTTACAGGCGGAGAGCCGCCGCCGTGCTTGCCCGCTGCTGGCTTATCGGGATTTGCGTCATTGCCTTCATTGCGGCTGTGCTTGCAATTTGGGCTGCCGTGGATTTTTATTCGTTCTGGATACTGTTTCACGCAGTATTTCTGGATGTTCCGTCTGCAATATTTGACCCGGCGGAAAGCTTGATGATTCGCATCTGCGTTCAGCAGCTTTTCAGCGATCTGATACTTCGCATTGCAGCTTACACCGTGAGTGCCTGTGCGGTTATAAGCATTCTCGCAGGGATTGTGTGCAAAACTTCGGGAGCATGCAAGGGAACCGTGAAAAACAGACTTAGGGATGCCAAAGACTAATTTCACTTAATCAAATCAATCGTTTCGGTTACTGCCTGCGGAAGCAGGATGCGGCTCGGAAAGTGAAAAGCGGTTTGGAAAGGAAAATCAATTTGAATTGGTCCGAAAGATGTGAACCCGCGCTGAAACGCTTTATGAGCGGGGAAAATGAGCTTATACTCGGGATTGAATCCTCCTGCGACGAAACAGCCGCCGCCGTTCTGTGCGGCGGACGCAAAGTGCTGAGCATGGCGGTGCATACGCAAATTCCCGTTCACAGGCTGTACGGCGGCGTTGTGCCGGAAATTGCTTCCCGCAGCCATACGGAGCGTATAGGTGCCGTTGCGGATGAGGCATTAAAAAGTGCCGGAGTCGGTTTGAATGACATCGGTGCAATTGCCGTAACCTGTACGCCCGGGCTGATCGGTGCGCTGCTTGTGGGCGTCAGCTATGCAAAAGGCCTCGCATACGCCGCAAACATTCCTTTGGTCGGCGTGAACCATATTGCGGGGCATATCGCCGCAAACTATCTCACTTATCCGGATCTTGAACCGCCGTTTGTCTGCATTGTGGCTTCCGGCGGGCACAGCCATATCGTTCGCGTGGTCGATTACAATCGCTTTGAGCTTATCGGCAGAACGCGCGATGATGCGGCGGGTGAGGCTTTTGACAAGGCGGCGCGTGCGCTCGGCCTGCCGTACCCCGGCGGTCCGGAGATAGAGAAGCTTGCAAAATGCGGGAATCCGAACGCATTCCGCTTCCATGCACCGTTTAACGAGGGCGAAAGCAATGATTTCAGTTTTTCGGGAATCAAAACGGCCGTTGTCAACCTGCTCCATAATGCGGAGCAGAAGGGGGAAGTTCTGAATAAGGCCGATGTCGCCGCCTCCTTCCAACGTGCCGTTGCGGATACCCTGACGATGAAATCCGTTCGCGCGGCTCTGCGCGAAAAAAGCTCCGTGCTTGCCCTTGCCGGCGGAGTGAGTGCGAACAATGTGCTTCGAACCCGGCTGCAAACCGAGTGCGACAGGAACGGCATCCGTTTTTGCCGCCCGGATATGCGGTTCTGCACCGATAATGCGGCAATGATAGCCTGTCAGGGTTATTATATGCTGCGCAGCGGGAGGTTTCCGGGCTGGATTTGAATCCTTCGGCGGCCGAGTTCCTGTCGGAGGGAAGGTAATTGTCGGGCAGCGGCAAACTCACTCAACAAAAATCGAATACAATAACAAAACAGGACTGCTGCCTTTTTACGGCGCAGTCCTGCTGTTCATCAGCGGTGGCGGGGATACCGAGCCCGCTGATGCAGTTTGCGGTTTACCGAAAGCAATGCTTATTTCGTGTAGCGTACAACGGGCTTTCTTGCCGCGGTGACCTCATCGGGACGGCCGACGGGGGTGGTGACGGGGCAGGCGTGTACGGCCTCGGGGTTTTCTTTGGCTTCACGGGCAATGGCTTTCATTGCTTCAATGAACTCATCGAGAGTCTCACGGCTTTCGGTTTCGGTGGGTTCGATCATCATTGCTTCATGAACGATAAGCGGGAAGTAGATGGTCGGGGGATGGTAACCGCGATCGATAAGGGCTTTTGCGATATCGGTTGTGTGAACGCCGAGATCGAGCAGTTCGCCCGGAGCAATGACGCATTCATGCATACAGATGCGGTCGTGGGGAATCTCATAGGTGCCGCGCAGTGCGTTCATGATGTAGTTTGCATTCAGAACGGCATTTTCGCTTGCTTCCTTGAGACCCTTGCCGCCGAGAGAGCGGATATAGGCATATGCCTTGACGATAACACCGAAGTTGCCGTAGAAGCTCTTGACCCTGCCGAAGGATTCAGGGGCGATCGTAATCGAGTTCGATCATGCCGTTGCGTTCAACAAGCACGGGAACAGGCATAAAGGGCATGAGGTGTTTTTTAACACCGACGGGACCGCTGCCGGGACCGCCGCCGCCGTGCGGGGTGGAGAAGGTTTTATGCAGGTTGATATGCATAACGTCAAAGCCCATATCGCCGGGGCGAACAATGCCCATTATCGCGTTCAGGTTTGCGCCGTCGTAATAGAGCAGACCGCCTGCCTCGTGAACGATGTCGGCAATTTCCTTAATATTGCGCAAACAGACCGAGGGTGGAGGGGTTGGTGAGCATCAGACCCGCAGTGTCGGGGCCGACTGCCGCACGCAGCGCGTCAAGATCAACGCCGCCGTCGGGAGCGGATTTGATTTCTTTAACTTTGAAGCCGCACATAACCGCACTTGCGGGGTTGGTGCCGTGCGCTGCATCGGGAACGATGATGGTTGTGCGGGCGGTGTCGCCGCGATGTTCGTGATAGGCGCGGATATGCATAAGTCCGGTCAATTCACCGTGCGCACCGGCAGCGGGCTGGAGCGTGAAAGCGTCCATGCCGCAGATTTCGCACAGGCATTTTTCCATGTCATACATCAGGCGCAGAGAACCCTGGCACATATCTGCATCGAGCAGAGGATGCACATCGTTAAACAGTTGGGCGACTTCTTCGTTGATTTTGGGGTTGTATTTCATCGTGCAGGAGCCGAGAGGATAGAACCCGTTGTCAACGCCGAAATTGCGGCGGGAAAGGTTTGTGTAGTGGCGAACAAGATCGACTTCACCCAGTTCGGGAAGGTCGAGTTTTGATTCGGCACGCATGTTTTCGGGAATTGCGCAGTTTGCGGCGGGCACATCCAGTGCGGGCAGGTCATACGCGCGGCGTCCCTCGCGGGAACGTTCAAAAATCAGCTTGTAGGATTGCCTCATGCTTCGGTACCTCCGTCGGTTTCGTTCTCACCGTCCTGCTCAAAGAACATGATGTTGAGCATTTCGATAAGGTAATCAATATCTTCTTTGGTTGTCATTTCGGTTGCGCACCAGAGCATTCCGCCGTCTGCAAGCACAAGGCCGGAAACTATGCCGGCATCCTTGAGCGCGGTGGAAATCTCATCGGCGGGAATCTCGCTGTCGATGACGAACTCGTTGAAGAACGGGGTGTTGAAACGGAGTTTGAAGCCGGGAAGCTCGGTGAGCTTTTGAGCCAGATAGTGCGCCTTTGCAATGTTCGCTTCGGCAACTTCTTTCATGCCGCAGGGACCCATCGTGCAGGCATACATGGTTGCCATGATTGCGCAGAGCATCTGGTTGGAGCAGATGTTGCTGGAAGCCTTTTCGCGGCGAATGTGCTGCTCGCGTGCCTGAAGGGTGAGAACGAATACGCGGTTGCCGTCGGCATCAACGGTTTCACCGACGATTCTGCCGGGCAGATTGCGGATGAGTTTGCCGCCTGCTGCCATAAAGCCCGCATACGGGCCGCCGAAGCACATGGGAATGCCGAGAGGCTGTGCATCGCCGACAGCAATATCCGCACCGTAGTCCGCAGGGCGTTTGACAGCGCCGAGGCTGATGGGGTTGACATAGCTGACGAGCAGTGCCTTTGCGCCGTGAACGAGGGTTGAGATCTCGTCCATGTTTTCAATGCAGCCGAAATAGTTGGGCTGTGCGGCGATGAAACCGGCAGAGCCTTCAAGGTTTGCCTTCAGGCAGTCGATATCGGTAATGCCGTTTTCGTTGAGCCCGATTTCAACAAGCTCAAGGCCGTGGCAGTGGCCGTAGGTTTTGACAGTGCCGATAACATCGGGGTGAAGACCTGCGCTGTAGAGGATTTTGTTCCTGCGCTTTGAGTCGCGCAGCATCAGCAGGGATTCGGCCGCAGCGGTCGCACCGTCGTAAACGGAAGCGTTGGCGGCATCCATGCCGGTAAGATTGCAGATGACTGTTTGCCATTCGAAAATACCCTGAAGCATACCCTGGCTCATTTCCGCCTGATAGGGGGTGTATGCGGTGTAGAATTCGCTGCGGGAGATGAGCTGAGGAATCAGCGCGGGAATGTAGTGATGATATGCGCCCGCGCCGCGGAAAAGCAGGCAGGCTTCGTCGTTCTGAAGAACATAGCCGGTGATGAGCTGACGCAGCTCCATCTCGCTCATCGGAGCGGGAAGCTCCAGCTCGCGGTTGAGCTTAAGATCCGCCGGAATATCGGCAAACAGCTCGTCCATTTCGGAAAGGCCGAGTGTTTTCAGCATTTCGCGGCGTTCTTCAACGGTGTTGGGAACATAGCTTCTCATGTTGTGGAATACTTCCTTTATAAATATAAAATCTTGATGAATCGGAATTTTGCCCGATTCGAAAAAAAGCTTATTCAAGGTAAAAACGCATAACCCGCGGCGGCGGAAAACCGTGGGCGCGGAGCTATGCGTTTTTTTATCGCGGAACCGTGCCGAAAAGCACAGGCTTGGGCAGGGCCGCGACAGGTACGGGTTGATTAAGCCTCTTCAAGCAGCTTTTCGTATTCTTCTGCGGTGAGCAGGCTTGCTTCGTCGATTTCGGTAACTTTGATCTTTGCGATGAACTGACCGAAAGCGTCCTCGTTAAGAAGCTCGGGCTGTGCGTCCAGCTCTTCGTTGACTTCGATGACGGTGCCGGCAACGGGGCTGTTGACGGGGGAAGCTGCCTTTACGGATTCAACGGTGGTGTAGGATTCGCCGAGATTGATCTCGCTGTCAACTTCGGGAAGCTCAACATAAACGATGTCGCCAAGCTCGCTCTGTGCGTGATCGGTGATGCCGAGGGTGGCAACGCCGTCTTCGATAAGTACCCAGTCATGTTCACGGGTGTATTTGCGGTCGGTGGGAACCATGGTATAATCCTCCGGATTTATAAGTTTTGTATGTATTTTCGTTTAAATTCCCGCGGCGGAACCGTGCCGAGAGCCGATACGCACCGCCGGGGAAGGGAACGCAGTTTTTGTGCGCATTTGTGCGGCGCCGACGGGTGAGCCGCATAAATTATGTTTATTTCCTCTTGTAGAAGGGCATGGGTGCAAACTCGCAGTCGATGACTCTGCCGCGAACGGAAACAGCCCAAGTGCCGTTTTCATCGGCATCGGCGGAAACGAGTGCCATTGCATAATTGCCGCCGACAGCGGGTGCGGGGCCGCCCGAGGTGACGATGCCGACTTTTTCACCGTTGCAGAGAACATCCGCATCGGGGCGGGCAATGCCCTTTCCGACGATCTTCAGACCGATGCGTTTGCGGGTCTGGGGCTTGAGCAAAGCTTCTTTGCCGATGAAATCGGGCTTGTTGAATTTGATTGCAAAGCCGAGGCCGCACTCAACGGGGTTGATGTCCGCACTCATTTCATGACCGTAAAGGGGCATGGAAGCTTCAAAACGGAGCGTGTCGCGTGCGCCGAGGCCGCAGGGCAGCATGTCAACGCCTTTGCCCGCTTCAAGCAGAGCCTCAAACAGGCGAACGGTATCTTCCGCCGCACAGTAAAGCTCAACGCCGTCTTCTCCGGTGTAGCCGGTGCGGGAGATGAGGCAGGGAATGCCGGCAACGGTCATTTTATCGTTGAAAGTGTAATATTTTTGAGGGATCTCGCCTTCAAAACCCGCCGCATCAAGAACTGCCTGATGAAGCGGACCCTGCAAAGCGAGCTGACCCCATTTTGCGCTGTTGTTGATGACCCGAACATCACCGAATGCATGTTCGGAAAGCCATGCAAAGTCCTTGTCGGTATTGCCGGCGTTGACGATGAGCATGTAGTGATCGTCGGCGAATTTGTAGATAAGAACGTCGTCCACTGCGCCGCCGTTATCATAGCACATAACGGCATAGCGGCACCTGCCGGGCGTCATTGAAGTGACGTCGTTGGTGACCATTTTCTGCATGTAGGCATAGGCATCATTGCCGATAATGTCAACTTCACCCATGTGTGAAACATCAAAAAGGCCTGCGCGTTCGCGAACGGCTTTGCACTCATCCAAAATGGAGGTGTACTGCACGGGCAGAGCCCAGCCGCCGAAATCGACGATTTTGCCGCCGAGAGCACAATGCTTCTCAAACAGCGGAGTTTTTTTAAGGTTATCGAAATTTTCCATTGCGATCCTCCCAAAGGTAACGTTAAAAAAAAAAATCGCCCGAATCCGTCCGAAAATCGAACCGAACGATTCCTACCTCCTATTATATAACTCTTCAGCCTATATTGTAAGGGGGAAAAAGGATATATTTGCAAAGGAACAGGGATTTTTTGCCGAAAAAATAAAATATGACTGCAAATTGCGGATTGGCAGCGTATGAAGCGGAATAAGAAGCACCGGTAGGGAAGTGCCTTACGGTGTGTTTGGCAGTGTTTATTTTGTTTCCCCGTTGCATTTTTTCGGTGAGTGTTGTATCATGTTATATGTGAAGGAATACATTTTTCGCGGCCGCAGACGGGCGCGCGGAAAGGAACGGAGAATAATATTGTTGGTTACACTTTGCGCAGCGGTTATTTTGCTTGTTGCGGCGGATTTAATATCAAAGGCGGCAGCCGTGAGCGTGCTTTCGCAAACGGGCGGCGCGCTTGAGTTTATCCCGGGGCTGATACGCTTCGAGTATCATAAAAACACGGGAATGGCGTGGGGGCTTTTCAGCAATGCAACGTGGGTTTTTGTTGTGATAACGATAGTCACGGGCGGATTGATAGTTTTCATTCTGTTGAAAACGCTGAAAACAATGCCGCGCAATTTGCAGCTCGGGCTTGCGCTCGTGCTTTCGGGTGCGATAGGCAATCTTATTGACCGCGTTGCTCTGGGCTATGTGCGCGATTTCATTGCTTTTGATTTTATGAACTTTCCCGTGTTCAATTTTGCGGACAGCTGCATAACCGTGGGCGCGGTGCTGCTTATTGTGAGCGTTCTGTTCACAAAGAGCGGCAGAGCGTATTTTGCCGCATTGGACGAAAAAAAGCAGAAGCCCGAAAAAACGGACGGCGAAAAAACCGCGGGCTGCGCGGCGGGCAACGGCGGAGAAGCGGGTGCCGAACCCGACGTAAAACAGGCGGAAAGCAAATGAACTCGGATTCGGAACGGACGAACGGGCAGCTCCCCGAAAAGAACAGCGGTGAATGCGCGGAAAAAGCCTGCGAAAATGCAGATGACCGAGACTTCGGCAGTGAGTTTGTTTCGGATGAAATTCTTTGCGGTGAGACGGAAGACGACTGCCGAAACGGCGGAAAAATTGTTATTGCGGCACAAAAAAACGGGGGAAGGCTGGATGCTTTTGCCGCGGAACACACGGAGCTTACGCGTTCGGCGGTGCAAAGGCTGCTCCTTTGCGGTGCGGTAACGGTCAACGGTCGTTCCGAAAAAGCAAAGTATGCCGTGCGCAGGGGTGATATTATTGAAATTCAGCTTCCGCCGCCCGTGCCGACGGAGCTTGTTCCGCAGGATATTCCGATAGACATTGTGTATCAGGATGCGGATATTGCCGTTATAAACAAGCCTGTCGGAATGGTCGTGCATCCCGCGCCGGGCAATCCGGACGGGACGCTTTGCAACGCGTTGATGTTTCACCTTAAGGATTTGTCGGGCATAGGCGGAGCAATGCGCCCGGGGCTTGTGCATCGAATCGACAAGAACACATCCGGACTGCTGGTCATTGCAAAGAATGACGATGCTCACAATTTTCTTGCGAACGAGCTGAAGACCCATTCGGTGGCAAGAACCTACTGCGCTTTGTGCGAGGGCAATTTCAGACAGGACAGCGGAACCGTTGATGCGCCGCTTGCAAGGCACAAAACGGACAGAAAACGCATGGCGGTGTACCCTGCCGGAACGGCCGGCGCGCGTGAAGCGGTTACACATTGGTTCGTTCGCGAACGTTTCCCGAACAGCGGCGCGGGCGGAAGAACGCTTTTGCGGGTTGAACTCGAAACGGGAAGGACACACCAGATCCGCGTTCATATGGCCTATATCAATCACCCGCTTGTCGGCGACGATGTATACGGCACGGGTGCGGCATCGGCAGTGCGCGGCAGGAACGATCTCGGGTTCGTCGGGCAGGCTCTCCATGCGGAAAGGCTGCGCCTGATTCACCCGCGAACTCACGAACAAATGGAATTTTTTGCTCCTCTGCCGGAGCATTTTAAGGCTGCTCTCGAAAAACTGCGCGGAGCAAACGGATAAACCCGATTAAACAGAATTTTAATATCAAAACTGCGCGGAGCTTTTGCGGAGCAAACGGAACGAAGTGCCCCCGAAAGGCTCTGCTGCACGAAAACAGGGAAGGAACACAATGAAAAGATTGACCCGCAGCGAAATTAAAGCGGAACTGGAAAAGCCGAACGGTTCGGCGGAAATAATGAATGATTCCACCATCGACAAAATCAGCCTTTGCGATGAAACAACGGCAATGTTCATTGAGGAAAACATCGGCTCGGCGCTGATGATACGCCTTGCAAAAAGCCGCGCAATGCTGCTCCGCATGAGCGGCAACCCTGCTCTTTTGCCGGCGATGCGCAAAGCCCTTGCAAGCGATGCCTCCCCGAAGCTCCGCCGCAATGCAGCAAGGCTTATCGGCCTTTTCACAAAGGATGAAGCGGATGCTCAGCTTCTTATCGCGCGGATGAAATGTGAGGATACGCGTTTTGTTCGTCCGTCCCTGCTTTTTGCATTGGGAGCTGTCGGCGGCGAAAGTGCTCAGCGCGCTCTTGACGAATACATTCCCGCCCCGCCTGCGGACGAAACGGAGCAGAAGCATTATCTTGAGGAATGCGAGGCGTTGAAACAGGGCGCGCAGCCGCAATGAAGCACGAAAAGCATATTTTCCGCGGACTTGACAAAGTTTATGAAATTGAGTTGACCGCTCCCGACCGCCTGACGGAGCAGCTTAAAGCCGAATTGGAAGATTTTGACATTGAGGCGTTCGACGTTAGCCGAAACAGCCTGAAGGTCAAGACGGATGATTACATCGGCCTGTTTGAAGCACGCTGCTTTTCGGAGGCTCTGATTCCGATCGATATGAAAGTCGATTTGACGGCGGAAGCTGTTTCTTCCTGCGCAAAACCCTTTATGCTTGATTTCATGCGGAAGACGCATGAGGGAGAGCCGCCGTACCGCTATCGCATTGAAATAACGGGCGACCTGCCGGGGGATATTAACAGAAGCGAGCTGAAAAAGGCAATTCGCGATCTTATGGATGACAAAACGCTTGTGAATGCGCCTGCGGATTACGAAATCGAACTTCGCATCGCCGCTTCGGTGAGCTCCGCAAGGCTGTACCTGAAGCTTTTCACCGTCAGGGATGAACGTTTTCCCTACCGAAAGGAGATGCTGCCGGCTTCGATGAATCCTGCGGCTGCGGCTGCCGTGCTGCGGTTTGCAAGCGATTATCTGACGGTCAACGCCCGCGTTATCGACCCGTGCTGCGGGAGCGGCACTCTGCTTTTTGAACGCGGAATGCTCTCGCCCTGCGCTTCTTTGACGGGTGTTGATATTTCCCACAAGGCGATTGACTGCGCAAGGGTGAATGCGGAGGCGGCGGTGAAAACCTGCGGAATAACCCAGGCAAAATTCATATGCAACGATATAATGCGGTTCGAAAGCAAAAGACCGTATGATGAGCTCATCTGCAACCTGCCTTTCGGCAACCGCGTGGGGAATCATTCCTCTTGCGAAAGGCTTTACGAAGGGCTGCTCGACCGCATGGGGCTGCTTGTCAAAAAAGGCGGCATTGCAGTGCTTTACACAATGGAATTTACCCTGCTCAAGAACCTTATTCGGGAAAGACGCAATATCGAAATCCTGAAGCAGGAGCGCACCGAGGCGGGCGGACTGACTCCGATGATATTCATACTCCGAGTGAAAGAATGAGAAACCGGGGGCCGGGATGAAAATCAAAAATCGGGAACCGGAAGACGGAGATTGATTTCGAATTGCGAACAGGACGGCAGCGAGAACAGGACGGCAGCGATATGATATTTAAGGCAAAATTGCTTTCGGAAGATGACATCGGCAGAACGCTTGTCCGGATGGCACATCAGATAATCGAAAAAACCACGGCACGGACGGCATATGTCTTGTCGGAATCCGCACCCGCGGCGTTCCGCTTGCGTTCCGCCTTGCGGAAAACATCGAAAGGATAACCGGCGCAAAAATTCCCGTCGGCGAACTTGACATAACCCTTTACCGCGACGACCTTTCGACTGTTGCGCCCGACCCCGTGGTAAGCACGACGGAAGTGAATTTTTCGCTTATCGGAAAAACAGTTATCCTTGTGGATGATGTTATTTATACCTGCCGAACGGCAAGGGCTGCGCTCGATGCGGTAATGGCTTTGGGTCGTCCGGCACGGGTTCAGCTTGCGGTGCTTATCGACAGGGGGCATTCGGAGCTTCCGATTCGCCCGAATTTTGTCGGAAAAAACATTCCGACGGCAAAAAACGAGATAATTTCCGTTCGCCTTGAAGAAATCGACGGCGAAAACTGCGTGGAGCTGTATACGGCGGGCGGGGAACAGTGAGCGGCGGACGGCGAACCGCAAAAATGCGAAATTTTTGCTTGCATAGCCGCGCTTCCTCGTGTAAAATACAATAAAGAGACAGAATACCTGCAAAGGGGGCAGATTTTTCATGTTTCACCGCCGAAAAGCGGGGTTTTTGCCGCTTTCCGCGTGAAATGCCGCACGAATCGACAGTTCTGCCGGTGCGTGCCCTCTGTGCGGAACAGATATGACCTGATTATGACCTGATACAGAAAGGATTGTCACAGCCGTGAGTCTTTCATTGGAAGTTAAAAAATTCATCAACTCCGAGCATACCGGAGAATTTGTCAACGTTACCCTTCCCAGCGAGCTGCCGGTTCGCAGAGAGGAGGTTCGCACCGTTCATCGCGATACTGCCGCTGCCGAAAGCGCAAAGCGCAGGGCGCGTGATCTTGCAAATGCACGGGAAAGCGCGAAACGCGCCGCACAATCCGCCGAAGAGGCTCTTTCGGATGCACACAGGGATGAGCGCGCCGCCGAAAAAGAATTGCGCGAAAGGCAAAGCCGCCGAAGTGCGCTGACGCCCGAATACGACGAAAAGAACGGCATTGCCGCAGCTGCGCAAAGCCTTTTTAACCAGCGCAAGGCGGAGAGTGACCGCTGCTATGCCGTGTATTCCGAGTTTGAAAAGGCTCTGCGCAAGGCGGAGACGGACAGCAACGCCGCCCACACCGCTGCCGCAGGCTGCCGCGCCGCGCTTGAGAACGCCGAAACAGCGCACCGAAATGCCGTTGAAACCGAAATGCGCCTTCATAAGCAGCTTGAAGAGCTTCGAAACGACAGCGCACAGACGGAAGTGCTTGCCGCGAAAACCGACCGCGAATCGGAGGAATTTCGAAAAGCAGAGAGCGAAAAAGCAAGTATTGTTGCGGAACTGAACGCCGAGGCGGTGCGCCTTGCGGGCGAAAAGCGTGCGCTTGAAAAACAGATTGCGGATGCCGAACGAAGCCTTGCAAAGCTTGGCCGCGATCTTCAGAAAACAAAAAGCGACCGAACCGCGCTGACTCAGCAGCTCGACGCGCTTAAAACCGCCGCAAACGGCAAAAAAGGCGCGGATAAGGACGCGGCAATGCAGAAAGTCAATGCCGCAAAGGCAAAAGCCGATGCTGCGGCGGAGACCGAAAAGCAGCAGACCTCGGAGCATTCCGCACTTGCGTCGGAGTGCGCCGCACTTCGCGAAAAACTGACCGAATGTGAACGCTGCGTTGCCGAAAACGACGAAAAACTGCGTTCCGCACGGCATGAATACGACACGGCAAAGGCACAAACCGCTGCAATGAATGAGGAAAGCACCGGAAGAAAAGCTGCGCTTGCAGGAAAAAACGCAACGCTTGACGCGCTTGCGGCTCAGCTTGAAAATGCAAAGCTGCGCATTGTCGAAACCGAAAAAGCCGAAACCGCCGCCCGTTCTGCCGCCGCAGCCGCCGAGGTTGAAGCCGCAAGGCTCAAAACCGCACTTGACACAGCGAATGAGCGCGCCGCCGAAAAGAAAAAGATCTATGCCGACGCAAAGGCACTTACCGATGCTGCCGAAGCCGACTACGATTCAAAGCGTTCCGATTTTGATGCGGCGGATGTTGTCGTTCGCAATGCGGACAAGAACGTTTCGGCCGCAAAGAATGCACACGATAACGCTGTTGAAAAGCTCCGAAATGCCGAAACCCGCCTTGAAACGGCGCGTGCAAAGCTTGAAGATGCAATCAAAAACAGTGAATTTGCCGATTCGGAAGCGGTGCGCCTGCGCAACTCGGTGCATGTTATCGAAACGCGCTATGAAACTGCAAGAATTCATTATATGGAAAGCGGCAAGGGCGAGCCGTTGATCTTGGTTCATTCGGCGGGGCAGTCCCTGTACACCTTCCGCCGGCTGTTCTACAAGCTTGCAATGTATTACCGCGTTATTGCCGTTGACCTTGTGGGGCACGGTTATTCGGACAGACCCGATTTCTTTGATTATACCATCGGCGACCATGCCGAAAGCCTTGCGCGCTTCATGGATTCAATGGGAATCGAATCCGCACATATTCTCGGTTTTTCCTTCGGTGCGGGGTACGCGCTTGAGCTTGCGCACAAGCATCCTGAGCGTGTCGGAAAGATTGTCGCAATCTGCCCCGGCGGTGTAACGAGCGAAATGCCGCTCACCGTCCGAATGATGGAAAGCGGACTGTTCGGCGGAATTGCCTCCAGAATGTATAACCTTAAATCCGTTAAAAAAATGCTTAACGAATGCGTCTTTGACCATACCGTAATAAACGAACACGATGCTGCGGAGTATTTCAAGCCCGTTGCGGACAGTTCAAGCCGTTATGCCGTTCGCCGAACTTTGGCTGAGTTTGACGAAAACGCGCTGATTTCATCTCTGCGTGAAATTCAGGCTCCCGTTCTGCTGCTTTGGGGAGAGGATGACAAGTGGCACCCCGCAGGCGAAGTTGACGAATACCGCTCCTCCCTGCGCAGCTGCTCGTGCACCGTCATTCGCAATGCAGGGCACCTTGTTCATGAGGAAAAACCCGACAGGATCGCCGAACTTGTCCGCGGCTTCATTCCGGCGGGATACGATAATTAACGTGCTTTTGCAAAAACGGGTTAGGAACTCTGTTTTTGAAATCATATCAAAAAGCGGCTCGGAGCAAATCGGCTCCGGGCCGCCGCTGTTTCGGAACGGGAGTTTCGGATGATGTTTCCGAGTTTCCGATATGAATTGAATATGAATTGAATACGAATTGAATCACGGAATCTGCGCATACTTCCTTTGGGCGGAATGCCGTCCGAAAAACATTTTGTTTAAAGGAGAACAGAAACCATGACCCAGAATCAGGTTGGCTGCCAGACCGTCGGCTGCCGCGTCACAAGCTGCCGATACAACGACAAAGGCGCATATTGCGAACTTTCAAGGATTCAGATCGAACCCTGCTGCTGCAAAAACAGCGGAAACGGCGATCCCGCCGATGAGAGCCTTTGCGGAAGTTACCGCAGAAAATAAAACAAAAAGCTGACGCGGGGCTTAACCGCTTCAAGTCAGCGTCCGCATGATCCATCCTGCGGCACGGTGCCGTGCCGTTTCCGAAAATGCGGCTGCATTCAAAGCCGGTTTTCGTCTTGTGCGTCTCGGTGCAGCATGTCGCACGCGAGCTTTTTGAGCCGTGCGGGTGTGTTGTCCGCAGGATAAACGGCGCAATGCGCAAGCAGAGCCGCTTTGATTTTCCCAACGGCGGGTGAAGCGGGAAGGCTGAGCCAATTCATGATGTCCGCACCGCTGCAATTGAGCGCATGTGCGGAGAACGGGACGCCTTCCTGCTGCATTTTTTGAAGCAATATGCGCCAGCGTGCAGCCGATTCAACTTCTCCGGTGATGATTCCGGAACCGTGAACATCGGCATCGCGAATATCCGCAATTTCGAGGCTTCGTTCAAATCCCCAGCGGGCAAATGTTCGGCGCAGCGTTTTGTCCTTTGCGGTGTTGTTAAGATCGTACATATGATGACGGACGATGAAACAGACTTCGTCCGTCGTTTTGTTGTCATAACGGAGCCGCTGCATTATTTCTCGGGAAATAATTTCACCTTCCGCATCGTGTCCGTGCATATTGCCGTTTTTTTCCAGAACAACGGGTTTTGCAACATCGTGCAGCAGCCCGGCAAGGCGGGGAACAAGCATGGGTTTGGATTCCGCAGCGGTGTGAAGTGCATGGTCAAGCACGTCATAGCGGTGATGTGTGGGCTTTTGCGCAAGGCCGCGTCCGCGGGACAGCTCGGGAAGAATGACTGCAAGCGCACCGATGTCGCGCAGCAGCAGCAGTCCGTTCAGCACCTGTTCCGTGTTTCGCGAACCGTATTTTATATCGCAGAGAAGGAGTTTATTCAATTCATCGCGAATGCGTTCGGCGGAAATATCGCGCAGATTGCCGCAAAGCCTTGATGCACATGCGAAGGTGGCAGGGTCGATTTTAAATTGAAGCTCCGCCGCAAAACGAACAAGCCGGAGAATACGCAGTCCGTCATCCGCAAGCACGATTTCAGGGTCAATGCTTGATGTTCTCAAGACCCTGTTTTCAAGATCGGGCAGACCGCCGGAGGGGTCAAGTATTTCACGCGTCAGAATATCGCAATACAGTGCATTTACCGAAAAGTCGCGCCGACGCGAATCCTCCTCGGGTGTTTTTGAAAACTGTATGCTCGTCGGGCGGTGCGCGCCGCCGGCGGAGTATTTGTCGGCACGGAAGGTTGTGTGTTCAAACTTTTGTCCGTCGGCGTGAATTTCGACCATGCCGAAAGCAATTCCCTTCGGAACAACTTTGAATCCCATTTCGTGCGCAAGCTCAATTGTTTCGTCCGGAGTGAGGGCGGAACATATGTCAATATCGCTGACGGGCAGCCCGAGAAGCGTATTGCGCACAAGCCCGCCGACGGCAAAAAGACGGCAGCCCCGCGCCGAAATGCGCTCCGCAATGCGGATAAGCGATTCGGGTAAACTGACGGAAGCGGGAAGGGTGCAAACTCCGTCCGCATTCGGTTTACGCGTTGATTTGCTTTCGGTCATGATAAAGCCCTCTCTTTTTAAACTTTTACGGGGCGCCGGGAAAGGGGCAGGCCCGCTCTGAAACGCATCGAAACCCAAGCTCAAAAATCAGTCCGAAACCTCATCGCGGAATCGGCGGACAAGCTCCGAAAGCTCCGCGGTGCTGCCGCAATTGTTTACGCGGCGGCGCAGCTCGGTGCTGCCGTACATGCCCTTTGTGTACCATGCAATATGCTTGCGCATATCGGCAAATGCGCCGTCCCCGTGAGCGGCAACGTATTCCGAAATATGCCGAAGCGCAGCGTCAAGCCTTGCGCGGGCGGAAGGGGGAACGTAATCTTCTCTGCGAAGCGCGGCGCGGATTTCCGCAAAAAGGAAGGGATTTCCCTGTGCGCCCCTTGCGGCCATGATGCCCGCGCAGCCCGTTCTTGCGGCGAGTGCGGCAGCATCCGTTCCGCTGAAAACATCTCCGTTGCCGATGACGGGAATGCGCACGGCATTCACAACCTCCGCGATCTTATCCCAATCCGCAGTTCCCGAATACATCTGCATTCGGGTTCGGCCGTGAACGGTGACAAAAGCAGCACCGGAGGACTCGGCCATCTTTGCAAATTCAACCGCATTGATTGAATCCGCATCCCAGCCGAGGCGGAATTTGACGCTTACGGGAATGCTGACCGCACGAACGGCGGCTTCAATAATGCGTGCGGCAAGCGCGGGGGAGCGCATGAGCGCGGAGCCGTCCCCGTTGCCGGTGATTTTCGGCGCGGGGCAGCCCATATTGATGTCGAAAACCGCAATCTGCTTTTGATTCCCGGAGGGTGCGGAATCGGCATTCAGTTCCTCCGAAAGCCGCTTTGCGGTGTCGGCGATAATCTCGGGTTCGTGCCCGAAAAGCTGCACCCCGCAGGGCCGCTCGACGGGGGATATGTCGATAAGTTCCTTTGTTTTTTTGTTGTTATAATGCAAACCCTTTGCACTGACCATTTCCGTGAAGGTGAAATCGCAGCCCTGTTCAATGCAGAGGCGGCGGAAGGCGGGATCTGTGATGCCTGCCATCGGCGCAAGCAGCACGGGTATGCAGCCGCATGTATCGCGGCAAAGTATTTTTGAAAGCACCGCCGAAGCGGGCGGAGGGGTCGGTATTTGCATTTTGCAGCGGGTTCAAAAGCGGTAAACGCTTTGCCTTCCGTTTTTTAATGGTTCTCAAAATAAAATTCCGGCGCAAATTCAAGCGGACAGCGGAATTCTGCGGCAGGAGCAATCATGCGTGACGGCAATTACTCATAATGATAAACACCCTCGCAGACGGTCGCGGCGGGGCCGGACATATAGAGAGTGTTATCGGGCAGCCATTCGATGCCGAGCGTGCCGATTTCAACATGCACATTCACGCGGCGTTCGGTATGCTTTGCAAGGATGCACGCCGCAGCGGAGGCACACGCGCCCGTTCCGCAGCACATCGTGCTTCCGCATCCGCGTTCCCATGTGCGCATGATGATATTCTCCCTGTCGATAACCTGAACAAAATCAACATTCGTGCGCTTCGGGAAAATCGGACTGTGCTCAATATCCCTGCCGTAATATTCAACATCGGTAAGATCAACATCATCAACGAACACAACCGTGTGCGGAATGCCCGTGTTCACACAGGAAACTACAAAACGCCGCCCGTGGGAGTAAAGGCTTTTTTGAAGGAAATCACCCTCTGCCGAAACGGGAATGTCCGCACAATCCAGCTTCGGTTCACCCATGTTGACGCCGATGCGAACAACTGCGCCGTCCGAAAGTTCCGCATGAGTCTTTTTAATGCCCGAAAGCGTTTCAACGGACACATCCGGGGCGGGGACAATGCCCTTTTCAATTATGAATTTCACAAAGCAGCGGATACCGTTGCCGCACATCTCCGCCTCACTGCCGTCATTGTTTAAAATCAGCATACGAACGTCCGCACCGGGGAGGGAGGGCTTGCGAACGATTAACAGATTGTCTGCGCCCACGCCCGTGTTGCGGTGCAGGATTCGGCGGGCAAATTCGTTGATATTGCGGATTTTTTCCTCACGGTCGTCGATAAGAATCATATCGTTGCCCAAACCGTGCATTTTTGTAAAATTAAAAAGCATAGGAACCTCTTCAATGAATTAATCAAAATAATCGTAAAGCGGTGCGGAGGCAAGCCGTTTTCGAATGCGCTTCGCAAAAACCGCATTCGGATTCATCAATCCTGACGCTGCGTTTCAAGCAGCAGCCCGACCGGGCAATGATCACTGCCCATGACATCGGGGCGAATGAAGGCATCCTTAACGGACGGGATAAGCCTTGCGCTGACAAGAAAGTAGTCTATGCGCCAGCCGGTATTCCGCTCACGCGCTTTGAACATATAGCTCCACCATGTGTAGGCCTCCGTCCTGTCGGGATAAAGCATACGGAAACTGTCCGCAAAGCCGCTTTCAAGCAGCACGGTGAATTTCTGTCTTTCTTCATCGGTGAATCCTGCATTGCCGCGGTTGCTCTTCGGGTTTTTAAGGTCAATTTCGTTATGCGCAACGTTCATATCGCCGCAGACGATAACGGGTTTTTTCTTATCAAGTCCGATGAGATAGGCACGGAAAGCATCCTCCCATTCGCAGCGGAAATCAAGCCGTGTAAGCTCGCGCTGCGCATTCGGGGTGTATACCGTTACAAAATAATAATCGGGAAATTCAAGGGTTATGACGCGTCCCTCGGTTTCGAATTTTTCATCCGCATCCATGCCGTAAGCAACGGAAAGCGGTTCTTTTTTTGTGAAGACGGCCGTTCCGGAATAACCTTTTTTTTCGGCATAATTCCAGAAGCCCATGTACCCTTCGGGGGCGAAATCTATCTGCCCTTCCTGCAATTTTGTTTCCTGAAGAGCAAAAATGTCGGCATCGGTTTCATCAAAAAAGTTTTTGAAACCTTTGCCCATGCAGGCGCGCAGCCCGTTAACGTTCCATGAAATAAATTTTTCGGTCACAGCAGCATATCCTTTCGGAACAGTTATTAAATCACAGAAAATCAAAGGAGGAAATTGCGCAGGAGCAGATCCTCCGTGTCAAACTCCGGATACTCGATGCGCCAAAGCGTCAGCCCGTGCGCGGGGGCGGTGTCGCCGGCATTTTCGCGGCGCGGGCATTCAAGCGCGTGACGGAGTTTGGAGATGTCGTCATAGCCCTGCCCGATGCGGAGCATGGTGCCGACCATGATGCGAACCATGTTGTAAAGAAAACCGCTGCCCGCAACATCGTAAACGATACAGTCCCCGTCGCGGCTCCAGCGGGAGAGAAAAATCGTGCGGACAGTCGTTTCGGCTTTGCTTCCCGTGGCTTTGAAAGCCGCAAAATCATGTGTGCCGAGAAAAAGCTCCGCCGCGGCATTGAGCTTTTCAATGCTGAGCGGGGTATGAATATGCAGCGCCGTGCTGCGCAAAAAAGCGGAGGCATGGCGGCTGTTGAGCACACGGTAGCGGTAGTGCTTCTTTTGAACGGAAAAGCGCGCGTGAAATTCCGCCTCGCCTTCACGCGGCATTTCAAGGCTTGCTTTAATGCGAATGTCGGGCGGCAGATATGTGTTCAGCGCAAATGCGAATTTTTCGGCGGGAATTCGGCTTTCGGTATCAAAATGCGCTGCCTGCGCCCGCGCGTGAACGCCGCTGTCCGTGCGGCCGGAGGCATGGAGAGTGAGGTTTTCGCCCGTAATTTTCTTGAGTGCATTGCCGATGACCTGCTGAACGGCAATTCCGTTGGGCTGAATCTGCCAGCCGACGTAGTTTGTTCCGTCGTATTCAATTATAAGTACGATTCGCTTCATGCTGCCAATTATACAGGAATAATGTGCACGGTGTCAATTCAATTAGGAATGAGAAATGAGAAATGAGAAATCGGAACCGTGTATTTGCCGCCCCTGCAAGGGCGGGGGTAAAGCGCAGTACAGCAAGGACGATATTGTATGGTATTTGCCGCCCCTGCAAGGGCGGGGAGGGGTTGTTTGCGAATGCGGAATTTGCAAGGGCGGACAAACAAAATATATCTTCGCGGCAAACTGTTTCCGAGAAGCCGAACGATCACGAAAAAATATACATATTCGGCAAAAAATGCATAATTTCAGCATTTTTTCTTCAGCTTTCCGCAAAAAAAAACAACAAAGATTATATCAAAACTCTTGACACGGAACAAAATGCAGATTATACTATAATGGATTGGGTGTATTGACCTTTCAATGCATCGCTGTCAAAATACCATCAGGAGGAAAAAACATGAAGAAATCATTCAAAGGCTTTCTTGCGTGCCTGCTCGCGCTGATCATGGTCATCCCCATGTTCACCGTTGCAAATGCGGACCAAATGTCCACCTTTAACGGCACCCTTCAGGCCCGCGAAACCGCTTCCGTTGATGTTTCCCGCATCAGGAACAGCGGCATCGATATGACTGCGGACGTTGCAGTCAAGGAACAGCGCAATCCCGAGGATATCGTTACCATTCTGGTCGAACTCGAAGCCGCTCCCGCAGCGGAGGTTTGCGAAGATCTCAAAGCAGCAGGCGATTATCGTGAGCAGCTCAACGCTTCCCACAAGACCGCAGCCGCTATGATCAACGAAAAGCTCGGCACCAAAATCGTTATTAAGCACAACTACTCCGTTGTGTTCAACGGTTTCGCATTCGAAGGCGAATATCGCCTCATCGACGAGATCAACAAGCTCGACGGTGTTCGTGCATTCGTTGATATGGAATGGGAAAGCCCCAACCTCTTCAACACCACCACCCAGGTCGGTGCGGTTGATGCATGGGCTCTCGACTACTCCGGTGAGGGCACCGTTGTTGCTATCCTCGACACCGGCTGCAAAGTCGACCACCCCGCTTTCTCCGTTGAACCTTCCAACGTAAAGTTCACCCGTGACAACATTGCTTCCATCATCGCAAGCGGCGAGCTCCAGGGCTCCGGTTCCCAGATGAATGTCAACAGCGTCTATGTCAGCGGCAAGATCCCCTTCCGTTGGAACTACTACGGCAACAATGCAGACGTAAGCCATAAGCCCAGTTCCAGTGACCACGGCACCCACGTTGCAGGTATCGCAGCAGGCAACGGCGGCGAGATCCGGGGCGTTGCAAAGGATGCACAGCTCGCGGCAATGCAGGTCTTCGCACCCACCGGCGGCGCAAGCTGGTCCACCATCATCCTTGCAGTTGAAGACTGCGCGGTTCTCGGCGTTGATTCCGCAAACCTGTCCCTCGGTTCTCCCTGCGGTCAGGAAAGCTACTATGACGCTTCCTATGCAGAAGTTTTCGAGCGCGTAACCGCTCTCGGCGTTAACTTTGCAATGGCAGCCGGCAACGACTACGATGCTTCCATGAACAACGCATGGGGCAGCAGCGACATCACCACCGGCACCTGGGGCATGGACGGCTACAACCTCGTTTCCAACCCCGATTACGGTGTTGTAGGTTCCCCCTCCACCTGGCCCGCAAGTCTCTCCGTTGCTTCCGTAAAGAACAGCAAGACCCAGGGTTACTACATCAGCGTTGAAGGCGTTAACTACGGCTACACCGAAAACGCAGACAACCCCGTTAAGATGCGTCAGGCTCTCGGCGGACAGACCGTTGAATACGTTATGGTTCCCGGCTTCGGCACCGTTGAAGATTTCGCACAGGTCAACGTACAGGGCAAGATCGCTCTCGTACAGCGCGGCGAAATCAACTTCACCGACAAGGCTGCAAACGCAGAAGCTGCCGGTGCGGCTGCCTGTGTTGTTTACAACAACAAGGACGACGCGGTTAACATGGTTGCTTACGAAGGCGGCCATATCCCCCATGTCTTCATCAGCAAAGAAGCAGGTGCAGCTCTTGCGGCAGCATCCGATAAGCACGCATTTGTCGGCAGCGAAATGGGCATTTCCGATTCTGTCGGCGGCAACATGCCTTCCGACTTCTCCAGCCGCGGTGTAACTGCCACCTTCGGCATCAAGCCCGAGATCACCGCCCCCGGCGGCCAGATCTACTCCGCAACCGATCCCAGCATCTCCGGTGCTCTCTACCAGGCATGGGACGGCACCTCCATGGCAACTCCCCATGTTGCAGGCGGTATGGCAATCGTAACTCAGTATGTTGAGGACAACTTCCCCGGTCTCAGCACCAGGGAGCGTCAGGCAATGGTCGATCGCATCCTCATGAGCACCGCAACCCCCGTTATCGAAGCAGGCGGCACCTATGCTGCCGTTATGGATCAGGGCGCAGGCGAAATGAACCTTGCAAAGGCTGTTACCACCAAGGCATACCTCACCGCAGAAGGCACCTACAGCAACCGTCCGAAGCTTGAACTCGGCGACGATCCCGAGAAGACCGGTGTTTACACCCTCACCTTCACCGTTCATAACTTCGGCACCACTGCTCTTAACTACACCATCGATCCTTCCGTCCTCCTTGAAGACATCGGTCTGCTCGGCTACATGGACGAAGCTCAGGAACTCCCCGTCATCATTTACACCGGCGAAAGCTGGGATATCGCTGCTGAAGGCGACGAAGTCCTCCTCGGCGACGTAAACGGCAACGGCACCGTTGAAATTGCAGACGCTGTTAAGATTGCACGTCATGCTCTCGAACTCGAATCCTACGACGAAACTGTTTGCGACGTAAACGGCAACGGCGTTGTAGAAAACGCAGACGCTCTCCTTGCAGTGCGCGTTGCAATGGAGCTTGCGGAACCCACTTACACCTCCGCAGGTTATGTAAGAGTTGACAAGCCCGACGTTGTTACCGTCCCCGCAGGCGGCGAAACCGAAGTCACCGTAACTCTCAACCTGACCGACAACTGCAAAGAATACCTTGATGAGTACTACACCTCCGGCGCAATCGTAAACGGTTTCATCGAGCTGATGCCCGTTTCCGAAGCTGACGGCGTAAGCCTCACCATCCCGTTCCTCACCTACTACGGCGACTGGAACTATGCAGCAACCGTTGACCGCGGATATTACTATGAGCAATATCCCTTCAACTCCAACAACTACGCCAACACCGTCGGCTTCAAGAAGGGCAGCAAGAAGCTCCAGCGGCTCGGCGAAATCCCCTTCTTCAGCAAAGAAGACGAAAAGCCCGCTCTGTACGAGTACTATCTTGCGATCGCAACGCTATCAGCCCCAACGGCGACGGCCTCCTCGACACCATCAACCTGATGTACATGGGTCTGCTCCGTAATGCGGAAGTTCGCTACGTTGTTCTCGACACCGACGGCAACGAACTCGGCGTTATCGCTGACTACGGCGTATGCACCAAGGGCTTCTGGGACACCGACACCCGCGACCAGCTCGGCGTCACCTACGGTCAGTTCCCCGGCAACTACAACTTCAGTCAGTACAACAGGTCCGACCTTATCGTACGCATTGAAGCTAAGCTCGACAACAACGGTATGCACACCACCAACGCATTCTCCGAAGAAGCGAGCGAAAACTGGAAGTGGGATATCCCCCTCCATATCGACACTCAGGCTCCTTCCGTAAGCAACTTCAGTGCTGCAAACGGCAAGTTCACCTTCAACGTAACCGATGAGCATTACGTTGCATACGTTGGCGTATTCACCAACAACGACGGCAACCTCGGCGACCGCCAGGGCGAAATCGCTGTTATGGAAACTCAGCGCGGCGCAACCACCGCAATCGAGCTCAGCGGTGAAGCCAACAACTTCGTTGTTACTTACGACTACGCAGGCAACATCGCAGTTTACCTCTGGAACGGCAGCACCCTCAGCCCCGTTGAGGTTGACCCCAACCCCCAGCCTGTCGGCAACTACTCCGATGCATACATCTACTCCTACGGTCTCAACCTCATGCAGAAGCGGTGGCTCTTCTTCGAGTCCAACGATCCCATGAATGCTGTTTATGAGGGCGAGGAAGCACCCAACGGCGAAAGCATCTCAGCAGCAGGTTATGATGCGAACAACGGCGTTGTTTACGGCCTTGAAGCGTCCGGCAAACTCTATCGCTACAGCGGAATCAACCCCCAGAGCGGTAAGCTCACCGGCAGAACCCAGGTTGCAACCGTTGCAGGCGCAGACAGCATCAACGAAATGGCATTCAACAATGCAGACGGTCAGCTCTACGCAATCAGCGGTGCAGCAAACCTGATGACTGTTGATGTCAACACCGGTGCAGTTACCGAAATCGGTCAGTTTGGCAGCGGCGTTGTCGCAATGGACTTTGATTCCAACGGCACCCTCTGGATCGTTGACCTCTACGGCGCACTTTGCAGCGTAAACCTCAACACCGGCGCTATCACTCAGGTTGCAGAAACCGGCATCAGCGCACTCGCAGGCCAGAACTTCTACAATCAGAGCGGCTGCCTGTTTGAGAACACCTTCTATTGGGCAGCAATTCCCGGCGCGGGCGCAAACGCAAAGACCCTTGTCAGGTTTGATGTTACCAACGGTGCATTCGAAGAACTCGGCAAGATCGCGGACGGCACCAACGGTCTCCAGACCACCGGTATGTTTGCAATCCCCATGGGCAACGCAAGCATTGCAGCTGACAAGCTCAACAACGTTTCCATCGCTGACTGAGTTTAAACTCAGCCGGACTGAGCACGGCTCGGTCCGAATGCAAACCCATTAACAAGGGGCGGCACTGCTTCGGCGGCGCCGCCTTTTTGATAACCCGAACCCGCTGTCGATGTGAACATTGACTTGAAACATGAAATGTGCATGAAACAAGGCAAATCGGCTCGAATTGCGGCAGAATTATGCCTTTGCCCCAAAAAATCAACATAATGTTCATTTTTTTACACGAAAACACGGTTGACAAAATGCTCTGCGTGCATTAAAATAATAACTGTCATCAAAACATCTAAGAAGCTTGTTGATTCTTAAATGTGTAACCCTCCTATATTTTTTCTGTGAAGCGGAGCAGCTCCCCAAGCTCCGCTTCAAACTTTTTTTTAATCAAAAGGAAATTCTGTGGCGGAGCTCGCTCCGCTTCAAACTTTTTTTAATCGAAAGGCAATTCTGCGGCGGAGCTCGCTCCGCTTCAAACTTTTATTTAACCGAAAGGTAATTCTGCGGCGGAGCTCGCTCCGCTTCAACCTTTATTTAATCGAAAGGCAATTCTGCGGCGGAGCTCGCTCCGCTTCAAACTTTTATTTAATCGAAAGGCAATTCTGCGGCGGAGCTCGCTCCGCTTCAAACTTTTATTTAATCGAAAGGCAATTCTGCGGCGGAGCTCGCTCCGCTTCAAACTATTATTTAATCGAACAATTCTGCGGCGGAGCTCGCTCCGCTTCATGCTTTTATTGGGCCGGTAAATATTTCGACAGAAAAAATGCTTCGATTTGATAATTGCCCCTTGCTGTTTCTTCGAATATCTGGTAAAATGATAATAACAAATATATTTGAACCGCATTCAAAGGGTGCAGCCGCATTCCAATAATGCGGGACAATCCATTTGCAGCAGGAGGTTGATTGTATATGCCCGCGAAAAAAATCGTTGCGATGCTGCTTGCAGGCGGTCAGGGAAGCCGCTTGGGTGAGCTTACAAAAAGCATGGCAAAACCCGCCGTTCCGTTCGGCGGGAAATACAGAATTATAGACTTTCCGCTCTCAAACTGTGTGAATTCGGATATCGACACCGTTGGTGTGCTGACGCAATATGAGCCGCTTGCGCTGAACGCGTATCTCGGGAACGGACAAGCATGGGATTTGGACAGAAATAACGGCGGCGTGTTTGTTCTGCCTCCTTATGCAAGCAACAGCGGCGGCAGGTGGTATTCCGGCACGGCGGATGCGATTTATCAAAACACACCTTTTATTGACCAATACAACCCCGAATATGTTCTTATTCTTTCGGGCGACCATATTTACAAGATGAACTATGCGCAGATGCTTCGCAATCATATAAAAACAATGCAGATGCAACCATTGCCGTTTTGACCGTTCCGATCGCAGAAGCTTCCCGCTTCGGCATTATGAACACCGATGAGGAAGGCAGAATCACCGAATTTGAAGAAAAACCGAAAATTCCGCGCAGCAATAAAGCGTCCATGGGCATTTATATCTTCAATTGGAGCATTCTGAAAAAGTTTCTGGCAGAGGACGCCGCAAACCCGGATTCCTCCAACGACTTCGGAAAGAACGTCATTCCGGCAATGATAGACAGCGGCTGCCGCATGTTTGCATGGAACTTTTCCGGATACTGGAAGGATGTCGGAACGATCGCAAGCCTTTGGGAGGCAAACATGGATTTGCTCGGCACAAATCCTGTTTTCAATCTGTACGATAAGGAATGGCGTATATATTCAAAAAGTCCGATTATGCCGCCGCATTATGCGGGCGCGGATGCGGTCATTTCAAACAGCCTTGTTACCGAGGGCTGCGTTGTGCACGGCCTTGTGCGGCACAGCGTGCTTTATGCGGGCGTTCGCATCGAACCCGGCGCGGTCGTGGAGGATTCAATTATAATGCCCAACTCCGTGATTGAGCGCGGTGCGGTCGTTCAAAAAACAATTGTGGGTGAAAATGCGATTGTCGGCGCAAAAGCTCGGGTCGGCTGCGAAAAACTTGATACCGATGCCGACTACGACACAAAGCTTACCGGCGACATAACCCTTGTTGCAAGTGCCGTTCGTGTTGCGGACGGGCTGCGGATTCCAAAGGGCATGGTCTACAACTGCGGAAAAGGGGGGCGGATTCAATGAATAACAGCATGTTCGGCTTGATTTACACGGGCGAGGCGAATGCGCAGCTTCGCGAATTGACGTTTTCGCGCTCGGTTGCAGCCGTTCCGTTCGGCGGACGTTACCGTGCCATCGATTTTATGCTTTCCGATATTGTGAACACGGGCATTTCAAACGTCGGCATAATCACTCAAAGAAATTATCACTCTCTGATGGATCACCTCGGCAGCGGAAAGGAATGGGATCTCCACCGCAAAAGGGACGGTCTGTTTATCCTTCCGCCCTTTGTAACGCGGGATAATACCGGCGTTTACAGGGGAACGGTCGATGCAATTCGTTCCGTAATGGGCTATATTCGCCGCAGTGCGCAGAAATATGTCATTCTGACCGGGAGCCACACTCTCTATAACACAACATATGACAAAATGCTCCGACAGCACATTGAAACGGGCGCTGATATAACGATTATGTATAACGAGGAGCATGAGTTCAACAGAGCGGAACAATACGATGACCTGCGCCTCACGATTAACGAAAACGGCAGGATCACCGACCTTGCGCTCAATCCTTATATGCCGGACAGCCCGTTTATGGGCTGTGATGCATACATAATGGAAAAGACTCTGCTGGAATACCTTGTTGAGGATGCGGCCGCACACGGCGAGTTTGATTTCATGCAGGATGTTCTTATCAAAAATGTGAATAAATACAGGTTCTGCGGCTGGAAGTACAACGGCTATGTTGCAAGATTGAACTCCGTCGATGCATTTTATAAGCATAATCTTGCGCTGCTTCAGCCCGCTGTGCAGCAGGATTTGTTTAATTCCGCGCACCCGATTTATACAAAAGTCAAGGATGAGGTGCCCGCGAATTACTGCGGCAGCGGCAGTGCGCGCAACAGCGTTATTGCGGACGGCTGCATTATCGAGGGTGAAGTCGAAAATTCCGTGCTTTTCCGCGGAGTTCATGTCGGCAAGGGAGCAAAAATCAAAAACTGTATACTTATGCAGGCAACCTATATCGGGGATAACAGCGAGCTGTCTTATATGGTGCTTGATAAGGGCGTTATAGTTTTGAACGGCAGGCGTTTGAGCGGGCATGAGAATTATCCCGTCATTCTGCGAAAAGGCGTCACTGTATAATGCCGCGAACGAAGCGGGCGGGGCAAAAACTTCCCAAAGCGGGGGCGTCGGAGCAAAGTTTTGCGTTCGGTCGGAGCAGAACGGATATAGGCGTGAAAAATGCTTATTTCCAAAGTATATTTTCAAATAAGTGTTGACAATATTTGTCTGTGGATTTATGATACAACTGAGCGGATGGAGAAAAGTCTCCCGAGCCGCCTGTTACCAAAGCCGCAGCGGATGCGGTGCGCCCGATGTGGCTGCACATGCGTTTTCGGCACCACGCCGGCGGCATGAACTCGCCGCCTGTGCGGTAATTAAAAAACATTATTTTTTGGAGGATTTTATAGAATGAACGCTTACATTCAGGAAATTCTTGCGAAGGTTCAGCAGCGCGATGCGCACGAACCCGAGTTTCTTCAGACTGTTGAAGAGGTTCTCAAATCCCTTGAACCCGTTATCGAAAAGCATCCCGAGTATCAGGAAGCCGGTCTTCTTGAGCGTCTCGTAGAGCCGGAGCGCGTTATCGAATTCCGCGTACCTTGGACCGACCGTGACGGCAAAGTTCAGGTAAGCCGTGGCTTCCGCGTTCAGTTCAACAGCGCGATCGGACCCTACAAGGGCGGTCTCCGTTTCCAGGGCAATGTTAACCTTTCCATCATGAAGTTCCTCGGCTTTGAGCAGACCTTCAAAAACAGCCTCACCAGCCTTCCCATGGGCGGCGGTAAGGGCGGTTCCGACTTCGATCCCAACGGCAAGAGCGATACGGAAATCATGGATTTCTGCCAGAGCTTCATGACCGAGCTCTGCCGTCATATCGGGCCCAGCATCGATGTTCCCGCAGGTGATATGGGTGTCGGCGGCCGTGAAATCGGTTATCTCTTCGGTCAGTACAAGAGGATCCGCGGCGCATACGAAAACGGCGTTCTCACCGGCAAAGGTCTCTCCTTCGGCGGTTCCCTCATCCGTCCCGAAGCAACCGGTTTCGGTGCTGTTTACTACCTCTGCGAAGTTCTCAAGCATGAGAACGACACAATCGAAGGCAAGACCGTTGCAGTATCCGGCTTCGGTAATGTTGCTTGGGGTGTTACCAAGAAGGTTGCGGAACTCGGCGGCAAGGTTGTTACCCTCTCCGGCCCCGATGGCTACATCTACGATCCCGACGGCGTTGTAACCGAAGAAAAGATCAACTACATGCTCGAAATGAATGCAAGCCGCCGCAATCGCGTACAGGACTATGCAGACAAGTTCGGTGTTGAATTCTTCCCCGGCGAAAAGCCCTTCGGCCGCAAGGTCGATATCGTCATGCCCTGCGCAATGCAGAATGACGTTCATATGGAATCCGCAGAGAAGATCGTTGCAAACGGCATCAAGTACTATATCGAAGTTGCTAACATGCCCACCACCAACGATGCTCTCTACTTCATGATGGATCAGCCCGGCATGATCGTTGCTCCCTCCAAGGCAGTTAACGCAGGCGGCGTTGCAGTTTCCGGCCTCGAAATGAGCCAGAACGCAGAGCGTCTTGCTTGGACCGCAGAGGAAGTTGACGCAAAGCTCAGGCACATCATGGTCAACATCCACAAGGCATCCATGGAAGCAGCAGAAGAGTGCGGCCTTGGCTACAACCTCGTAGCAGGCGCAAACATCGCAGGCTTCAAGAAGGTTGCTGATGCTATGATGGCTCAGGGCATCTGCTAATCATTGATTAACATTTGTTGATTAACCTCAAATAAAGGTCGGGGAATCGCTGTACGGCGATTCCCCGATTGTTCAATTTCGGTATTGCTGCCGAAACAACTCAAATTCACTTTACTGCGTTTAAATTTAATCAGCCTCATTTTCCGCTGCCGGCAGCAGCTTTCAAACGCGGAAAGTTTTGACAACCGCCACAAGCGTAAAACAGGAGTTACCCATGGACTTGATGAAACTTATAAAGGGCACCGATATAGGCGACTGCGTTGCTCGGCTTCTTTTCACTTGGAACGCCGATCACCCCGATGCGGAGAAGGCTAAGGAAACTTTTATCAGCGCAATAAAAGCAAGAATGCCGCAGCAGGCAAGGCTGAATTTGTCGAGTGCGGAAAAACTTTCGGACAGCATTGACAGATACCTGATAAAAAACGATACCGAGATGTATGCGGCGGTGAAAATCGGCAGCGCAATGATGTTTGCGGCCCTTGCCAACCGCGAAACGGAAAACGCCGCTCTTGTGCGGTCGGCGGCCGAGAGTTTCATTTCGGATATTCCGGACGGAATTGCGGACGACCGTGAAGCACTCAGCGAAATCATCTTTTCCGAAAAAGAGGGCAGGGAAAAGCTGATTGAGATTTTCAAACTGCTGCGAGATTGAGAAACAACAAAATATATCTGCATTTTTTGCCGAAAATCAGTGAAAAACTATTGACAGGCTCAAAACAAGCGGTTATAATTATCCGGCAAATGAATATCCGCCATAGACAGCAGGTGCGCGGGCAAGATGCTTTTGCATCGGCCGTCCAAGCTTAATCTCCTGCCGAGGTAGAGACAAAATAGTTATTTCATCAGTTATTGCAGCAGCGGCTTTCGGTTTTTATGCTAATGCACTTTGCATTTTGCATTAAATCGGGGCAGTGCTTAAAATGATTGTTCGGCTATCCTCTGTCCCCCTGTCCTATGGCATGGGGGATATTTGTTTGAAACTGTGACAAGGAGGAATTTTCCATGGCAAATGCTTCTATTCTTGCAATGAAGGAGCAGCACGTTGCGGAGATCAAAAGATCGTCTCACAAGGGCTCAGTCCGTTGTTATGTTCGATTACCGCGGTCTTACCGTTGACGAGGTGACTGCACTCCGTGTCGAAATGCGCAAAGCAGGTGTTGAGTACATCGTTCTCAAAAAACACCATGGTCGAAAGAGCCTGCCGCGAACTCAACATCGATGAGTCCGTTCATGCAATGCTCAAAGGACCGTCCGCTTTCGCTTTCGGTTACGACGACGCGGTTGCACCCGCAAAGATCCTTAAGGATTCAATCAAAAGTTCAAAAATGCACCATCAAGGGCGGCATTGTGGACGGCGTTGTTACCGATGCTCAGGGCATCGATGCTCTCGCTGATCTGCCCCCCAGAGAGGTTCTCATCGCCCGTATGCTGGGCAGCATGATGAGCCCCATCACCGGCCTTGCCATCGCTCTCGACCAGCTCGCAAAGAAGCTCGGCGGCGGCGAAGCAGCCGAAGAAGCAGCGGCAGAATAACTTTCGCTGCGTAACCGTTTCAAACAAAAATTTTTAATCGGAGGAAATTAAAATGACTAAGCAGGAATTTATCGATTACATTAAGTCCCTCACCGTTCTCGAACTCGCAGACCTCGTTCATGCGGTCGAAGAAGAATTCGGCGTATCCGCAGCAGCAACCGCAGTTGCAGTTACAGGCCCCGCAGCAGCAGCAGAACCCGTTGAAGAGAAGACCGAATTTGACGTTATCCTCAAGGGCTTCGGCGCACAGAAACTCAACGTTATCAAGGTTGTCCGCGCAGAACTCGGCCTCGGCCTGAAGGAAGCAAAGGAAGCTGTTGAAGGCGCACCCACCACCCTCAAGGAAGGCCTCTCCAAGGAAGACGCAGAGAAGCTCGCAAAGGCATTCACCGATGCAGGCGCAGAAATCGAAATCAAATAATCATTTTCCCTGTCACAAACAAAACCCCGTCCGCCGCAGCTGCCCGCAGCCGCGGCGGGCTTTTTTGCTTTTTGAATAATAACGACGGAACGGGTTAGATGTCAACATTTGAGTCAACGTAAGAACCGGGAAAAAGAGATTTGTAAAGAAACAGAATTACATCAAAACTCCGTTGGCCGGCACTTCATCAACCCATACCAACGGTAGATAAATTAAAATCCAAACAGTACGAGCGGTGTGTTCCGTGCACCGCTCTTTTTTTGCTATAATTGGGTAAAGAAAACGGCAGGACGAAAGCTTGACGGCGGCTTTTAAAGACGCAGTGCGAAAATGCCGCCGAAAAAAGGAGGAAAGCGGAGCAAATGGAGAACAAGCTTGCAGAGAATATCCGAACGTTCAGAAAACAGCGCGCATTGACGCAGGAACAGCTTGCGGAAGTGCTGGGCGTTACTGTCGGTGCGGTGTACAAATGGGAAGCGCGGCTGTCCCAACCGGAATTGAGCACAATAATGGAGCTTGCGGACTTTTTTGACACATCGGTGGATGTGCTTCTCGTCTACGAGCTGAAGGATAACAGCCTTCGGACAACGGCGGCACGATTGAAAAAGTATCAGTCCGACAAGGATGAAGCCGGCCTTGCCGAGGCGGAAAAAGCATTAAAAAATATCCGAATTCCTTTGAAATTGTGTTTAATGCCGCGGGGCTTTTCAGTGTGTTCGGAACGGAGCGCGGCGAAAAAAGGCTTATGCGGCGCGCATTGGAGCTTTTGGAAAAAAGCAGACAGCTTATTGCGCAGAATACGAACCCGCGGATAAACGAAAGTACGCTGTGCGGAAACATCGCGGAGGTGCTGCGCATAATGGGCGAAGCCGAACGCGCCGTTGAGATGCTGAAAGCGAATAATGCGGGCGGAATGTACAGCGACATAATCGGATTGACACTTGCGGAAGCGTGCGGCCGACCCGAGGAGGCAATGCCCTTTCTTTCGGAATCGCTCGTTGAAAATACGGTCAGAATCATTCGAACCGTGTTTGGTTATATCAATGTGTTTTTTCAAAAAAAGGATTATGCGTCTGCAAAGGCGGTGCTGAATTTCGGCCTTGCTCTTTCGAACGGACTGCGGCGGGAAGGGGAAACGAATTTTACAGACAAAACATCGGGAATGCTTTACGCATGTTTGGCTTATTCAGGAGTTGATGGCCGGCAATGCGGTCGGCGCGGAAAAAGCATTGATTCAGGGAAAGCTGACAGCGGAACGCTTCGATGCAAACCCGAATTACAGCGCGGCAGCGATCCGCTTTGTTTCGTGTGACGAATCGGCAAGTGCATATGACGACATCGGCGCAACGGCTGCGGAGGGAGTGCGGAACACGGTTTATTCTCTTGAAAGTGCCGAACTTACGAAAATATGGGAAAGGGTGAACAACGATGAAAAACGGTCGAACAAAGAATGACAGCAGCGGGAATTGTGCTGCCGAAAACGAAAAAGCAAATGCAGCAAAAGAAAACGTGGGCGCATTTTGCAAAAAACCGCTCGGGAAACAGCTGCGGGCTCAGTTCTTTTATAAAAATATTCCGAATTTTTGCCTTGCGGTGTTTGCGGCTTTGGCAGCCGGCTCGCTGAATCTGATTCTCTCGTGGATAATTCAACAGCTGATGGACACGGCAGCGGGAGAGTCCGGGGCGTTAAGCTTTCGCACTTTGCTTTTGATAAGCGCGGGCTTTGTTCTGCTTTGTGCGGGGCTTTCCCTATTGAACTATGCGTCGCAGCCTCGTTTTTTGGAACGGGCAATGCGGCAGTACAAGGATTTTGCATTCAAAAAGTTGATAGGAAAGAGCATTTCGTCTTTTCGTGATGAAAGCGCGGCAGGCTATCTTTCCGCATTGACGAACGATGCCGCAAGCATTGAAACCAATTATCTTGCGCAGATGCTTGCAATGATAACAAAGGCGGTCACTTTCATCGGTGCGCTGCTGCTGATGTGCAGGTATTCAATGCTCATGACGGCAATTGCGGCAGGGCTGACGGTGCTTCCGCTGATAGCATCCCTTTTGACGGGCAACAGACTGCAAGCCGTTGAAAGCAGGGTTTCCGAACGGAACGGAGAATTCACCGCCGCACTCAGCGATTGCCTCGCAGGGTTTACCGTTGTTAAAAACTTCAAAGCGGAGCGGGAGATCTTTCGCCTGTTTGCGCAGAGCAACAAAGCCCTTGAGCATGAAAAATTCACGGGACGGCGTATTAAAACGCTCGTCGGAATGATCGGCGCGGTCACGGGGATTTTCGCTCAGCTCGGAGTGTTTATCGCAGGCGTGTACCTTTCGATGAAGGGCGGCAGCATGACGCCCGGTGCAGTTGTTCTGTTTGTTAACCTTATGAATTTCATCATTTCGCCCATTGCGGAGCTTCCCGGATTGCTTGCATGCCGCAAAGCGGCGTTGGGGCTTGTGGATAAACTTGCGGCCGCGCTGGAACGCAGCTCTTCCCGCGAGGGGAGTGAAACGCTCAACAGGCTTGAACACGGAATTCGGCTTGAAAACGTCTCTTTGCATATGAACCGGGGAAGACGGTGCTGCACGGAATAAATGCCGAGTTTGAGGCAGGCAGGGCATATGCGCTTGTCGGCGGCAGCGGCAGCGGAAAATCTACCCTGCTGAACTTGCTCATGGCGGCGGAAACAAACTACAGCGGGCATATCCTTGCGGACGGAATCGAACTGTCGGATATTTCAACGGATTCGCTCTACGGAACGATGGCGGCAATTCAGCAGAATGTTTTTGTTTTTAATGCCTCGATAAAGGACAATGTTTCAATGTTCCGTGATTTTCCGAAGACGGAGCTGGATGAAGCGATTGCCCGTGCGCACCTTGGTGCGCTGATTCGCGAACGCGGGGAGGACTACCTTTGCGGGGAAAACGGCAGCGGGCTTTCCGGCGGCGAGAAACAAAGAATCTCCGTTGCGCGGAGTCTGCTCAAAAAATCCTCCGTTCTGCTTGCGGATGAGGTGACGGCGGCACTGGATGCGCAAACGGCGCACCGTGTTTCAAGCGATATTCTCGACTTGCAGGGAATCACACGAATTGTTGTTACGCATACTCTTGAAGAATCGCTCCTGCGCAGATACGATAAAATCTTTGTGCTTCGCGGCGGCAGGATTGAAGAGGCGGGCAGCTTTGCGGATTTGATGGCGAACAAGGGATATTTTTACGCATTGTTCACCGTTGCGCAATAAAACGAAACGGCATGTTCAGGCTTCGTGCCGCATGAACCCGTATGAATACAAATGCAGATGTGCGGAGGCATAAAATATCAGAGCAAAGATCCTGCAAAAGTCCCGTATCCGGCAGAGTTTCGCCGGTATCACATAGTTAAAGATATTGGTGTCATTTAATCAATTTTGCCGATAAAGCGGTAGAAGATTTCTACCTCCTGTTCCCGGCTTCCGTCCTCACCTTTGACCGCTTCATGGACAACGATTTTTTCAATCAGCGTATTCAAAAGTTCGGCGGTCAGTTCTGTTGGATTGACGCACTCTTTCATCAAGGCAATCCATTTTTCTGCGTCTGCGGCGTTCTGGCTTTCAGTGGCGATAGCGGATTGAAGCTGTTCAATCTTTGTGTCCAGTTCAGCCTGTTCGCTCTGGTACTTCCCGGACAGCATAGAGAAGTTGTATTCTGTGATACGCCCCGCCGCCCAGTCCTCATACATCCGGGCAAACAGGGTATCGACTTCGGCTTTCCGCTTCTCCGCTTTGTTCAACTCTGCGGCTTGCTTCTTTCTTGCGGCGGCCTGTCCCTTGTCATTGGCGTTTAACAGCCGCTTCAAAAGCCGTTCTTCATCATGCTGTACCAGCCCCGACCAGTATTGCAGACGGGAGAGGACATAGGCGTAAAGCACATCATAGCGGATATAGTGCATGGAGCATTGGCGTGTGCCCTGTCCGTACTTGCTACAATGATAATGGCCGTAAGGCTTGCTGTTCTGCCTGTTCTCCCCATAGGACAGCGACCAGCCGCAATCCGCACATTTTACCAGCCCGGAAAAAATCTGCGTCGTACCATCCTTGCACTTTCTGCGGCGGTTTGCTATCTGCTCCTGTACCTGCCGGAAAACCTGTTCGCTGATAATCGGCTCCTGCGTGTTCTCTACCCGCACCCATTCACTTTGGGGCTTGCGTATCCTCCGCTTGTTCTTAAAGGAAATGTTTGTTTCCCGGTAGTGGATGGTATGGCCGATATAGGTTTCATCTTTCATAATGCTCTTGACCTGCGCTATCGTCCATGCGTAGCTTTTTTCCTCTGGCGCACCCGCATAGATGTTTGCGAAAGTCCCGTCACGCTGGAAGTTGATAAATCCCGGCGTAGGAACCTTTTCCGCAATCAGTATTCTTGTGATACTGGCCGCCCCTCTGCCATGAATGGCAAGGTCAAAAATCTTCTCCACTATCCAGCGGGTTTCCTCGTCGATTATCAGCTTGTTTTTGATTTCCGGGTGTTTCCTGTACCCGATAGGAGCATAGGCACCGATACGCTGTCCTGTGGCAAACTTCGCTTTGAAAGCGGCCTTTACCTTGCGGCTCGTATCTTTCGCAAACCATTCATTGAACAGGTTTTTGAACGGGACAAAATCGGAAAGCCCTTTCTCTGTGTCCTCATTCTCCGCAACGGCGATGTAGCGCACCCGTTTTTCCGGGAACAGAAATTCCAGATAGTAGTCCATCATCACATGTTCCCGCCCGAAACGGGAAAGGTCTTTCGTGACAATGCAGTTTACTTTTCCGGCTTCCACATCGTCCATCATGCGCTGAAAATCCGGGCGTTCAAAGTTCGTCCCCGACCAGCCATCGTCCACATACTCACCGACTACATGAAGTCCCTGTTCCTTTGCGTACTGTTGCAGGATTGTCCGCTGTGTTTCAATGCTTACGCTGTCACCATAGTTTTCATCGTCCCGGCTTAATCTCATATAAAGCGCCGTGTTGTAAATCGTAGTATTGTAAGGTTGTTTCACCGTTAAAAATCCTCCTTCTTAAAAAACAACCCACGCTTACAATACTTTTGCTCTATGGCAATTATATCATAAGCGTGGGCGTGTTATCAATGATGGGCTATCAGGTTGAAGCGGCTTTTTCTGCGGTATGCCGCACCACATCTACAATCAGATCACCGAGGGGCTTCCCGCCTGCGGCGAAGTGTTCGGAGATTTTTATACGGTTGTTCCCACATACAAAATACTGCGTGCCGTTCTCTGTTTGTATGACCTGCCCTGTCCGGGGCGTAAAAATATCGCTTTCGCTTTTTGCCATCCAGTGTCCTCCATATTCAGTTTTCAAGGTACAATGCCGCACAGGGGCGGCGAAAATTTCTGCTTATATCTATCACCTTTCCTTTACTGTGTGCCGCTGCTGCCGTTTCACCTGCGCCAGCACTTCCGGCGGGATACGGTCAACGAAATTGCGGAGATTGTGTAATTCGCTTTCCAGTGTTGCCCGTTCCATGCGGTCTTTCATCTTGCCTTGCTCACTGGCCTTTGCCCTTGCTTCCAGCTTTTGTTTTCTTCCAGCAGGTCATTGATTGTGACCTTGTACTTTTTCAACTGCCCGGAGAAGTTCTCCATCTGCGGGAACCACTTTTTCAGCATGGAGAGGGCTTCCTCTTTTTTCTTTCCGGCGTTCAGCGGGTTAATGCCGTCAAGGGCGGCTTCAATGGCTCTGGCCTGTTTGGAGAGGGAAACCGCCTGTTTGAAAAGCCGGGTGGGGATATGCTTCCGGCCTGTCTTGCTGGCGCTCTCCCCACGCTCCAAGTCGGGATATTTCTCCACCATGTAGGCGTGAAAATCGTCCTGCCACTTCGTCAGGTTTGCCCGGTTGCCGATAATCTCCTTTGCACACAGGCGGTTGTCCTTTGTCAGCGGAACAAAGGTCAAATGCAGGTGGGGCGTTTTCTCGTCCATGTGTACCACCGCCGACACGATATTTTCCCGTCCTACCCGGCCAATGAGGAAGTCCGCCGCCCTCTGGAAAAACGCCTGTATCTCCTTTGGGGATTTCCCCTTAAAAAACTCCGGGCTGGCAGTTACCAGCGTATCGACAAACCGTGTGCTGTCCTTGCGGGTTCGGCACCCGGCCTGCTCAATCCGGCTCTGAATGAAGTGGTAATAGCGTCCCTCCGGCTTGACGATATGGAAGTTGTATTTGCTCCGGCTTGTGTCAATGTCGGGGTTGCTGGCATACTGTTCTTTCTGTCTTTCGTGATGGGCTTCCAGCGGCCTTGCCGGGTTGCCCTTGTGCTTCTCAAAACGCAAAATTGCGTGTTGTGCCATTCTGCTCCTTTCCCCATTCCTTTCCCATCCGGGGTTTTCCACAGGGAAAATCCCGCAGGAATTAGCTCGGATAGGATTGGAATGGATAGAATATAAATCAATCTTTTTATCTTTGTATTTCTATATACCGTCCGGTTTTCGTACTTCTCAGGAGTGATTTCCGTACTTCATGGGTACGGTTTTCAGTCCCCTCCGGTGTACCAGAACTGGATTTCTTGAAGTCGGTGTTTGGAACCGCTTCATAGGATTTTGGGAAAATGCGGTTGGGTTTTCCACAGCCCTGCTTCTGGATCTCCACCAGTCCGGCGTATTGCAGTTCCCGCAGGGTATTCACCGCTTTCTGCCGCCCACAATGGAGCAGTGTGACCACTTCACAGATAGGGTAATACAGGAAAATCCGTCCGCAGTCATCCGCCCACCCATTCTTGCGGGATAACTCTGTCCGGCGCAGGATAAAGGCGTACATCACCTTTGCCTCGTTAGACAGGGGCTTGAATATGGGGGCTTCAAAGAGGAAATTCGGGAGCCGGGTGAAGCTGAACGCCTTTTCCGGCTGATGGATATAAATCGTGTTTGTCATAGCTCGTTTTGTGGACGGTTAGAAGCCCGTTTTCCGGGGCGGGCGATACTTTATACCACCTGCCCCGGTTTGGGGCTTGCGAAGCCTGATAAATCAAGGCTTTTTTCGCTCCTAACTGTCCACAGCAGACCTCCTTTTCCGTTCACTTTCTGTTTTCTGCCGCCTGTGAACTCTGGCGGCACAGCCGGGGCAGTATTTTGCCCGGTTGGATTTGGGGACGAACACGCCACCGCAGACCGCACAGCGTTTCAAGTCCTTATCCCGGAAAATTTCCGCTTCCAGCGTCCCGTCCAGCGGCAAGACCGCCCAGCGGAACCACTTACAGCAGACCGAGAAAGAAATCGTCTGCGGGCAGGTGCAGGTGTCCCCATCGTCAAGGACAATGCAGTTGCCGTCCTCACAGCAACAACACTCCCGGCGTATCAGGCTGGCCGCCTGTTTTCTCTGCGCCGGTGTCATGCGGTAAAGGGAACCGTCCGGCCTGCGTTCCAGCGGCGGCAAGTCTTTGTAGGGGTTATCTCTCATGCGTTCCCTCCATTTTGCTTTCCGTTGCCGTTCTCCCCGAAAAGGCTTCCTGCCCCATTCCTGCGGCGTGTTCCGGCGTTGGCACGCTCCCCGCAGCTTCGGGACATTTTGTCCCGAAGTCCGGTTCCTTGCGGTGCTTCCCCAGCCGGGGTATTCCTTTTCGGACGGTCATTCTGTTTTCAAGGTGCTGTCCATCGATGAACTACCCTAAGTCTACACCTAAATGACCGTCCGTCCCGTATATCCGAAAGGTAGGAAATCCGCCCGGAAAACTCTCTATTTCCACGCTCTCGGAATTGTGGTATAATAAACATAAAAATTGGCTTTCAAGCCATAGGAGGACAATAATCTATGAAAATCGGAATTTTATGTGCGGGTGACGAAGAACTCGCCCCATTTTTGCCCTTGATAAGCAACTGTAAGATAACGGAAAAAGCTATGCTGAAATTCCATGCTGGACAGATTGATAGTGTAGAAGTTGTCGCCCTGTTTTCCGGCGTGTGCAAAGTAAATGCCGCCATAGCCGCTCAGCTTTTGATAGATGTATTTTGCGTGGATATATGGAGCCAGAACTTGAAATATTCGATACAGTTATCTCCACAGAAGTTTGTTACCACGATGTAGCGCCAGACATTTTAACGGAATTTCATCCGTGGATGAATTCTGTGTTTTTTGTGGCAGACCCAAAGCTGATAGATATGTCAAAGTCTGCTGTTGACAAGCTTTCAACTTCTGGAAAGGTAGTTTGGGGCCGTATGGTAACGGGAGAATCGTTTATAACCGATGAGAGCCGGCAAAAAATAAACGATGAATTTGCTCCCTTGACGGTTGACATGGAAACTGCCAGTATCGCTCATGTCTGCTATGCAAATGACATACCGTTTATCGCCATTCGGTGTGTGACCGATACTGAAAAACACAGCGGAGTTGATAATTTTGACAAAAACTGTGCAAAAGCATCAAGTATTGCCAAAGATATTACGGTTGCTTTATTAAGAGAAATCAAAAAGTCGTGGTAAGATTGGATGATATTTTAGAACAGAGGACAGAGGGGGGAGTATGGCCCTAACTATTCAAGAACGACTAAAAGACCTGCGTGTAGAGCGTGGCTTGACGCTGGAACAGCTTGCGGAACAGACCCACCTCTCCAAGTCTGCGCTGGGCAGTTATGAAGCGGAGGACTTCAAGGACATCAGCCACTATGCCATTATCAAGCTGGCGAAGTTTTACGGCGTGACCGCCGATTATCTGCTGGGGCTGTCCGAAACAAAAATCACCCAAACGCCGATCTTGCAGACCTGCGTTTGAGTGACGATATGATTGAATTGCTGAAAAGCGGGCTGGTGGACAATTCCCTTTTGTGTGAACTGGCGACCCACCCGGATTTTCCCCGGCTCATGGCCGACCTTGAAATCTATGTGAACGGCGTAGCCGGAAAGCAGGTGCAGAGCGCAAACGCCATTGTGGACGCTGTGAGTGCAACGATTATGAAACAGCACAATCCCGGCTTGACTGACCCGCAGTTAAGGCAGCTTATCGCCGCCCATATTGACGACGACAGCTTTTGCCGCTATGTGATACAGCAGGATATAAACAAGATAGCCCTCGACCTGCGGGAAGCCCATAAGGACGATTTTTTCAGTGTCCCGGAGGACAACCCACTGGAAGATTTCTTACAGACCGCAGAGGAAACCACCAGCCCGGACAGCGACCCGGAGCAGGCGGCGATGGCATTTATCTGCAAGCGGCTCAAGCTGAATTATAGGAAGCTGTCAGAGGAAGAAAGGAAGTGGCTGAAAAGAATTGCACAGAAGTCGGACTTGCTGAAAAATCCAAAGCCACAACGGGGGCGAAAGTAAGAGAACGGAAAAATTTGATTTAGTGAGGTGTAAGGAGTGGAAATTAGATTTATTGATGAAAAACACGCCGCAGATATAAATATTCCCAACGAACCTTTTCCCATTAGGGGACGAATGGTTATTACCTACAACGGAGACAGATGGGAACATACAGAAAAACTATTGCCTTCTGAACAGATTGAAGAAATGACATTCCCAGATGAAAACTACAATTATCATGAGATGAAAGACTATGTTTTTATCGGAGCATATGAGGGAGCGAATTGTATTGGATTAGCAATATTGACTCCTGTATTCAATCCCTGTCTTTTTTTATACGACTTGAAAGTCAAATGCAAAATGCGTGGTAAAGGTATTGGTAAACAGCTAATTAAGGCATCTTATCAATATGCCATAGCAAATGGGTATGCAGGTTTGTATACTGTTGGTCAGGACAACAATTTGAATGCGTGCTTGTTTTATTTGGCTTGCGGTTTTGAAATTGGCGGACTTGATACTAAAATATATGAAAACACAAAGCAGTCAGGGAAAATTTGATATAACCTTTTATATGCACTAAAAATAAGGACATTAAATGAATTCAGGTTTATCGGAGAGATAGCAAAAGCCAGCCGAGCCAGTCAACGGTCAAGATGAACGGTGCATTTCATGCGCCGCCGTTGACAGTCCCGCCCGTCTTTGCTAAAGGGTAATCAAGGCGGGAAAGCCCTAAATGGCTTCACACCTATTTCAATAATCGGAGGAGATAAAAATGAGATCAGAAAAGGAAGTTTATGATATTGTTTTGAATTTTGCAAAAACAGACAAACGCATTCGCATGGTTACTTTGGAAGGATCTAGAACAAATACAAATATTCCGCCTGATGATTTTCAGGATTTTGATATTACTTTTTTTGTTACGGATATGGACAGCTTCACAAGTGATGATAAATGGCTAGATATATTTGGTGAAAGGTTGATTCTGCAAAAGCCGGAAGATATGGAATTATTTCCAGCTGTAGAAAAGGGATTTTCATATTTAATGCTGTTTACTGATGATGTTAAGATAGATTTAACTTTGCTGCCGCTGGAACTGATAGACGAGTATTTTACATGGGATAAACTGGTAAAGTTACTGTTGGATAAAGACAACCGTATCGTAAAGCCGCCAATACCAACGGATATAGACTACCACTTGCAGAAGCCTACTCAAAGAATGTTTGACGATTGCTGTAATGAATTTTGGAATACTACAACATATGTAGTAAAGGGCTTATGCCGCAAAGAAATTCTTTTTGCTATTGACCATATGAATGATATAGTACGAAAAGAATTGCTTCGCATGATTTCCTGGCTGATTGGTATCAAACAGGGATTTCATTTCAGTTTGGGAAAAAACTATAAATTTATGAAGCAATATGCCCCAGAGGAATTGTGGGAACGACTTATATCCACTTATAATATGGATTCCTATCCCCATATGTGGGAATCCTTTGAACAATGTATGGCATTGTTCCGGGAGGTTTCGTCAGAAGTGGCATGCCAGTTGGATTACCAGTATCCACTATATGATGAAAAAATCAGTAATTATGTGATTCGGCAAAAGAAAAAATATGGCATTGAAGATGATAACAAATAAAATTTTTTCAATCGAAAAAATTTATTTTGATTATTCAATTTTGAAAAACTGAATACCTCAAAATCAGAAAGAGCGCGGCCAAGCACTTTGAGGGATTGGCCGCCTTGTCCACCCATCCAGCGGGACGGCGGGCGGCGGTCAAGGCCGGGTGTAAACCCGTTCATTTCAGCCTTGACGGTTGCCCGCTGTCCTGCTACTTTTCCGGGAGTGTAGCCACAACTTCGGGACACTTTGTCCACAAGTCGGAGCGTAGGACGAGGGACGGGGGCTTTCATATACGCCCTGTCTGCTGTTGAAACCAGACCTGCGCTTGCGGCTCCACGCCACGCAAGCACAGCCCTGTTTTCCTGCCGCTTCAAATGCCCTTGCCCTCCCCGGCGGCAACGGCATTTTCACGGCAACGCCGACAGAGCGTATAACACACTACACTTTGCTTCGCAAAGTCGTGTGCCAAATGGGGGCGTTGCCCCCTTTGGAAACCCCCACAAGAAAAGGCGGTACGCTACCCCTCCACGGGGCGCATACCGCCTTTTCTTGTTATCCAGCCCTCCGGCTGTATCGGTTGAGCAAAAGTCAGCGTGGGAATGGTGTGGTATCTTTATTTGAAACGGCCTGCGCGGTTAAGTGCCTGCGTCAGCCCGACGGCCTTCCTGCTGGCAGCGATATAGGCCCTATTTGTTCCTGGTTAAGCATTGTTTTTTCTCCTTTGCTTTTTTGATGAAACAATTATAGCACGCGGAACGGAGGCGGAAAAGCGAGTGATGCTTTATTTTTTCGCTGATTGTTAAGCCGGCGTTCAGAAAGAGCGCAGGCGGTCGGCGGCAGAAGAAACATGAACAATTGCGCTGTTTATGTGCGGGTGCAAATGTGATGCAATTTCTTTGTGATACGTTTCAAATTGATTAAACAATCAATAACTCAAACTGATTTATAAAAACATCAATCAAGCTTCGGCAAAAGTACGAACAATTCGACTGAAAAATCCGGATTCAATTGCGAAAGTTTATAACAATGCTGCCGAAAAACTCGGGAACTCCGCATATAAGCTTTGATACGGATTTCGGGCAGGTTCCGCATTCTCGAATCCGAATTAACTTTCAGTCATTCTTATTCGTTGTTCGGGTTCTGGGTTACATGAATCGTGATGTCAACGCCGTCCGCCCTGTCGGATTGGGACACGTCAACATTCATGCCGCCGGAGCGCAGGTGTTCACAGGCGGAATTCACCGTGTTCATGAACATGCGGTAGTCCTTTACAATTCGCATAATGACGGGGCGGGGCTTTGCACCGTCCTTTTGCTGTCAAACAGTGAGTTAAGCTTTTTTTCAACAAGGCGTTCGGTGTCTTTAACGCTCAGGCCGTCCTCGCCGGCTTTTTTTGATTATTGCAAGCTTGTCCGCATCGTCCGAAAGGCGCAGCACGGCGCGGGCGTGGCGTTCACTCAGCCCGTAAAGACCGACAGCTTCGCGAACTTCAGGGGAAAGTTTGAGAATACGGAGCTTATTTGCAATGAAACTCTGGCTTTTGCCGAGACGGGAGGCAAGCTCCTCCTGTGTGAGCTTCAGCTCGTCCAAAAAGGGCTTTATAGCATTCGGCCTCTTCAAAATAATTCAAATCCTCACGCTGAAGGTTTTCAACAACGGCCATCAGTGCGGAATCGGCGTCAACCGCGGAGTTGTCAACTATACAGAGCGCTTTTTCCGACCCAAGGCTCCGCAGCGCACGCAGACGGCGTTCACCGGCGATAAGCTCGTATGTTTCGCCGTTTTTGCGAACGACAAGGGGCTGAATCAATCCGACCTGCCGAATGGATTGTGCAAGCTCGGATATGCTTTCGTCATCAAAGGTTTTTCGCGGCTGAGCAGGGTTCGGAACGATGGAATCCAGTGCCAGTTCAACAAGCTGGCGTTTTGCCTCGGCAGGCTGTGCGCCTGCTGTTCCGCTTTTTTTGTCTTTCAGAAAATCAAACAGTGCCATATTGAATAAAACTCCGAATAAAACTCCGTTGCCGCTCTGCCGTTCGGACAGGTAAAACTGCCTTTTCGGGCAAGCGGATATTTCGGTTGTGCGGAGAATGAGCTCCGCATGTAGATTATACATTATTGCCCGGTATTTCCGCAAGCGGGAATATCGTTTTGTTTTGTCGAAACCGGATGAAACATGAAGGCACGGAGCGGGAAATACCTCGCTGTGCATCTGCGCGGGGTGAAACCTGCTCGGACGGGGGCGGTTCAAGGGCTTGAATCAAAGTCCGTATTTTTTAAGCAATGCATCAAGCTCACCGCTTTTTTGCAGGTCATAGATGAACAGTTCCGCAAGCTGAGCAACGGCGGGTTCGTCCGCAGCTGAGGCGATTGCATATTCGACATTGCCGAGACTTGTTTCATGGCGGATAAATCCGTGTGCGGATATATCTTCCGCATATCTTGTGCAGTAAGCACCGGTGACGACCGCACCGGCAACGGTGCCGCGCGCAAGCGCATCGAAAAGCTCCGGATAGGAGGCGAAAGCTTTTGTTGTGAACACGATTGCATCGGCGGGAAGCTCCGGCGTGCGTCCCTTAAGCCGGTCAATGAGAGTGCGTTCAACTTTTGTTTCGTGCGCATCAATGTATTTCTTAAGCCTTGTTTCACCTGCCGTGCCCTGAACAAAACCGATAACAAGTTCGTTCAGCGGAGTTGTTTCGCTGCCGCTTTTAACAAGCACGGAGCATGTATCCGTATAATACGGATAGGAGTAGACATATTTTGAACTTGCGCCGCGCGGCATCAACGCAACGGCGGCATCGATTGTGCCGTCCGAAAGCTTTGTTGAAGCGGTTTTGCCGTTCACGGTGATGAGTTTTGCCGCCGCATCCCCGGCGGTGTCGGGAAGCAGATACGCAGCGAATTTTTGTGCAAGCTCGATTTCAAACCCTTCGCCGTCTTCGGCAAAAAGCGGCATATCGTCCCGCACGCCGACGGCAAGCACGCCGCGTTCGCGTATGCGCTGAATTTCCGGGGTGTTCATAAGCTGCGTTCGCGGCTTTAAGAGCGCTGCAAGAAGAACGAGCAGAACCAGCCCCGCCGCACAGCAGAGCGCGATGCGGACGGGTTTGCCCTTTTCGCCGCGAAGAGTAAAATTGAGCCGAAGCTTTTTATGCTGTTTTCCATCGCGGAGGAAACTCCGCCGCGGGTGATGATGTCGATTTTTCATGATTAATATTATATCAGTAAAGACGCACATTGACAAGAGCGGCATGTTGACAGTATAATGTATAATTGGGTAAACGTTGATTAATTCGGAACATGCCTTTCGCGAATGCACCTGCCTTAACCGCAGCCTGTCCGAAACCGATTCGGGCATTCGGGTGTTTCGAAACCGCGATTTGCCCAAAGCGGCCGCCGAATCGAGTTTTTGCGAAAACAAATTATTCGGAACGAACCTGACATTAAGCAATCAAGCCCCGCAAGGGGAGAAAGGTTTACAAATAGAATGAAATCATTAACAACAACCGAACTTCGGGCACTCTTTCTTCGCTTTTTCAGCGAAAGAGGACACACGATAATCCCTTCGGCTTCCCTTATTCCCGAAAACGATCCCACGGTTCTTTTCACAACGGCAGGTATGCATCCGCTCATGCCCTATCTTATGGGCGCGGCGCATCCGGCGGGAGTTCGCCTTGCCGATGTCCAAAAATGCGTTCGCACGGGCGATATCGATGAAGTGGGCGATGCAAGCCACCTGACCTTTTTTGAAATGCTCGGCAACTGGTCCCTCGGCGACTACTTCAAAAAGGAGTCGATCGCATGGAGTTGGGAATTCCTGACCGATGAAAAATGGCTCGGCATCGATCCGGACAGGCTTTATTTCACATGTTTTGAGGGCGATGAGCGCGCCCCGCGCGATGAGGTTTCACGCGATCGCTGGGTTGAAATGGGTGCTGATCCGAGTCACATCTTCTTCCTGAACGCAAAACATAACTGGTGGATTCCCGGAACGAGCGGTCCCTGCGGTCCCGATACCGAGATTTTCTACGACACGGGCAAGGAGAAATGCTGCGATGAATGCAGCCCCGCTTGTGACTGCGGAAAATATCTTGAAATCTGGAACAATGTTTTCATGCAGTACTTCCAGCCCGCAAACGGCGAGATTCGCATGCTTGAAAAGAAAAACGTTGACACGGGCATGGGTCTTGAACGCACGATTGCAACGCTTCAGGGCGCGGAGAGCGTCTATGACACGGATGCCTTTGCGCATATCCTTGCACGCATCAGCGAGCTTTCCGGCAAGAACTATCGTGATAATGCCGAAACAACACGTGCGTTCCGCATCGTTGCCGATCACATCCGCACAAGTGCGTTCATGCTGGGCGATCCGCGCAGCGTAACCCCGAGCAATGTCGATCAGGGCTACATTCTCCGCCGGCTTATTCGCCGCGCGCTTCGCTATGCAATGCAGCTGGGCATGCCCGAAAACTCACTCAGCAAAATTGCCGAAACCGTTATTTCGGATTACGGCGAGGTCTATCCCGAACTGCGCGAAAACGAAGCCCGAATCATTCGCGAACTCGACACGGAGGAGGCAAGATTCCAGCGCACTCTCACCAACGGTATGCGCGAATTTGAGCGCATCAAAGGCAAGTTTGAAAACGGTATAATTGACGGAAAGAATGCGTTCCGCCTGTTCGACACATTCGGTTTCCCCATTGAGTTCACCGAGGAAATGGCGCGTGAAAACGGCCTCACCGTTGATGTTGAGGGGTTCCGTGCGGCATTCGAAGAGCACCAGCAAAAGTCCAAAGCGGGCGCGGAGCATAAGTTCAAAGGCGGCCTTGCGGAAGCAACCGACGAAACGGCAAAACTGCACACTGCGACGCATCTGCTTCAGGCAGCACTGCGCAAGGTTCTTGATGAGTCCGTTGCACAGCGCGGCTCGAACATCACTGCCGAACGTCTGCGCTTTGATTTCTCCTTCCCGCGTAAAGTGACTCCCGAGGAGCTGCGCGAGGTCGAAAAACTTGTCAACGAAGCAATTGATGCCGGTGTTGACATTACCTGCGAAGAAATGACCGTTCCCGAAGCGCGTGCGCGCGGCGCGATCGGCCTGTTCGGCGATAAATACGGTGAACGCGTAAAAGTTTACACAATGGGTGATTACAGCTGCGAAATCTGCGGCGGACCCCATGCCGCAAACACCGGCGATCTCGGCACGTTCAAAATCAAAAAAGAAGAGGCTTCAAGTGCGGGCGTGAGAAGAATCAAGGCCGTTCTGATTCCGAAAGAGGAAAAGAAAGACTGATTTTATCTCGATAAAACTTCAATTCCCGATACTTTGGCGCATTGAGCCGCGGCCCGCATTCGACTTGGATTTCGAGCGGAGGCCGGCTGCGGTTCAAACGGCGAATGCAAATGCGAGGAGGATATGCAATGACGAAAACGAGCAAAAATGCTTGGCTTGAATACGATTGGAAGTTGGACGGCGGTGATGCGCGGTTCCGCGTTGATATGTCGCTGTATACAAATGCACCGATCAAGGGCTGCGCGGAGCTTGTTTTCATCTACTGCGCAAGCCTTTCGGAACAGCCGCTTAAGGCAGGCGAGCTGCGCCGAATTGACAGCCTTATTGCCCGATGCATAAAGAAACTCGGCAAAGAATATGTCGGCTGCATCGAATCCGCCGCAATGCACCAGTATTATTTTTATATTGACAGCGAAGAAAAGTATTCGGCACTTCAGCAGCTGCTTCAAAAAGAACGCAAGCTGACGGTGAAACTCGGCTGCAAGTCCGAACCGAAGTGGACGACATATTTTAAACTTCTTTATCCCGATGCTGCAAAGCTTCAAACCGTACGGAATAAGGAGAACATCGAAAAACTTTATTCGAACGGGGATTCCGAGGCTGCACGCAGGCTGAATCTTCACATGTATTTCCGCTCTGAACCGCTCCGTCTGCAATTTGAAGAGGCGGCAAGACGGGAAGGCTTTGCGATCGGCAGCGCGGTGGACAGAGAGATGAGCGAGCTGCCGTACGGCGTGATTCTCCACATAATTTGTCCGCTGAAAAAACGCAGCGTTGATGAGGTCACGGTGCTTGCGATACGCATTGCGGAGCAGTTCGGCGGCAGATTGATGTTTTGGGATTGTCCGCTTGCGCCGCAGTCGCTGAAGTGATGCGGCGGAATGAATAAAATCAATATAATGACGGCGCAGTGCGTGGAACCCGACTCCGCACTGCGCCTTTTTTATCAGCCAACGGGTTCAAAAGGGGGGGCAAAGTTGCAAAAAAAAGCGGAAATTGCGAATATACTTTTTGATATAATGAACGAAAAGAGGGTAAAAAGGGGCTATAAACGTCGAAAGGGAATTGCAGCATTCAGGGAGGGGTATGAACAACACGGAAGGCATGGTGGCGTAAAAAGGGGCGGAAAGAAAAATGGAAAAAGGTGTTGACAAAAGCTTGCGGGGGAGGTATAATAGCAAAGCTGTCGGACGAGAGAGACAAGCGAGCGAAACCGAGGTGAGAGCCGAGGGGTGCGAACGGAAGTGAGCAGCGCGAGCGAGTCGAGGGGAAGGCAGCCCGGTGAGAGGACGGAAGTTCGGGAACCGGATGTTCCTTGAAAACCGTATAGTGAACCAAGAAGAGATGCTCGAGAGAGCAGATCAAGCGCAAACAAACAAAAGTAATTTTGAGACGACCGGCGGTCTGTCGGATGACGAAGTCGCGAGACAGACGCAAAAGAAATAAGAGCAAAAGCGCGAGCTTTTAAAGGATTTTAACTCAAGAGTTTGATCCTGGCTCAGGACGAACGCTGGCGGCGTGCTTAATACATGCAAGTCGAACGGAGTTAAGGGTTTCGGCCTTTAACTTAGTGGCGAACGGGTGAGTAACGCGTGAATAACCTGACTCAAAGAGGGGATAACAACGGGAAACTGTTGCTAATACCGCATGAGACCACAACACCGCATGATGAAGGGGTCAAAGATTTATCGCTTTGAGAGGGGTTCGCGTCCCATTAGGTAGTTGGCGGGATAACAGCCCACCAAGCCGACGATGGGTAGCCGAGCTGAGAGGCTGATCGGCCACCCTGGAACTGAGACACGGTCCAGACTCCTACGGGAGGCAGCAGTAGGGAATATTGGGCAATGGGCGCAAGCCTGACCCAGCAACGCCGCGTGAGGGAAGAAGGTTTTCGGATTGTAAACCTCTGTCGCAGAAGACGAAGGAAGTGACGGTATTCTGTGAGGAAGCCCCGGCTAACTACGTGCCAGCAGCCGCGGTAATACGTAGGGGGCGAGCGTTGTCCGGAATTACTGGGCGTAAAGGGTGCGTAGGCGGTTTATTAAGTTGGATGTGAAATACCCGGGCTTAACTTGGGGGCTGCATCCAATACTGGTTGACTTGAGTGCAGGAGAGGAAAGCGGAATTCCTAGTGTAGCGGTGAAATGCGTAGATATTAGGAGGAACACCGGTGGCGAAGGCGGCTTTCTGGACTGACACTGACGCTGAGGCACGAAAGCGTGGGGAGCAAACAGGATTAGATACCCTGGTAGTCCACGCTGTAAACGATGAATACTAGGTGTAGGGGGTATGAACTCCCTCTGTGCCGCAGCAAACGCAATAAGTATTCCGCCTGGGGAGTACGGCCGCAAGGTTGAAACTCAAAGGAATTGACGGGGGCCCGCACAAGCAGCGGAGCATGTGGTTTAATTCGACGCAACGCGAAAACCTTACCAAGACTTGACATCCTACTAAACTCATGGAAACATGAGGTGACTTCGGTCGAGTAGAGACAGGTGGTGCATGGTTGTCGTCAGCTCGTGTCGTGAGATGTTGGGTTAAGTCCCGCAACGAGCGCAACCCCTGTTGCCGGTTACCAGCGAGTAAAGTTGGGGACTCTGGTGAGACTGCCGGGGACAACTCGGAGGAAGGTGGGGACGACGTCAAATCATCATGCCCCTTATGTCTTGGGCTACACACGTGCTACAATGGCTGTAACAAAGGGAAGCGACCTCGTAAGCGGAAGCGGATCTCAGAAAAGCAGTCCCAGTTCGGATTGTGGGCTGCAACCCGCCCACATGAAGTCGGAGTTGCTAGTAATCGCGGATCAGCATGCCGCGGTGAATACGTTCCCGGGCCTTGTACACACCGCCCGTCACACCATGGGAGTTGGGAGCGCCCGAAGCCAATAGCCTAACCGCAAGGAGGCGTTGTCTAAGGTGAGACCAATGACTGGGGTGAAGTCGTAACAAGGTAGCCGTATCGGAAGGTGCGGCTGGATCACCTCCTTTCTAAGGTGTAAAACCTCAATTAGGTTCGAAAGAACCGGGTTCGGCTGAGACGCCGAGCGAACAAAGGTCGGTTTGCGAGAGAGAATGGTAAAGACTGTACGGTTTTGAAGGAACATGGCCGAGTGAAGCACGAGAGTGCGGAGCGATAACGGCGATGGACTTTCAAAAGGAAACAAGTGGAAGACGCCACGCACCGAAGCGCAAGAGCGTGGGGGTGTAGCTCAGTTGGTAGAGCGCCTGCCTTGCAAGCAGGAGGCCAGCGGTTCGAACCCGCTCATCTCCACCAACCCCGGAAGGGGTCAGACGGGCTCATAGCTCAGCTGGTTAGAGCGCGCGCCTGATAAGCGCGAGGTCGGTGGTTCGAGTCCACTTGAGCCCACCAATAGAACCTTGACAACTGCATAAAGAAGATAGAAATTCGCGGAGAAAAAGACAAAGAAAATAAAGCGAGAGGTAATGTAGATTATCTGCGCTGCAATTTCAATGGATTTTAAGAAAGAAATAATAACAAATGCAAAGGCTAAGTGCGCAGAGCACGCGCACAAAAGCGAAACTCATGCGTTAATATTGCTGATAAAACAAGAGATCAAGCTATAAAGAGCATAGGGTGGATGCCTTGGCACCAAGAGCCGAAGAAGGACGTGGTCAGCTGCGATAAGCCATGGTCAGCCGCAAGCAGGCAATGACCCATGGATTTCCGAATGCGGAAACGCGGCACGTTAACAGCGTGTCATCATGTCATGAATAAATAGTGACATGAGGGGAAACCCGGTGAACTGAAACATCTAAGTAGCCGGAGGAAGAGAAAGAAACATCGATTTCCTTAGTAGCGGCGAGCGAAAGGGAAAGAGCCCAAACCGAGGGTCTACGGACGTTCGGGGTTCGGACTTGCAAAAATCGAAGTACTTATAGACGAAGAGGTTTGGAACTTCCTACTAACAGTCCCGTAGTCGAAAAGAGTAGTAAGAGGGCGAGAATCAGAGTACCACAGGACACGAGTAATCCGGTGGGAAGACAGGGGGCCCACCCCAAGGCTAAATACTACTTGGTGACCGATAGCGTATAGTACCGTGAGGGAAAGGTGAAAAGAACCCCGGAGGGGAGTGAAAGAGTACCTGAAACCCTGCGTTTACAAGCAGTGGGAGCGAGAGCGACCATGTACTTTTTAGAACGGACCGGCGAGTTACTGTGTGCAGCGAGGTTAAGTTGTTAAGCAACGGAGCCGAAGGGATACCGAGTCTGAAAAAGGGCGTAAAGTTGCGTGCAGTAGACCCGAAACCGGGTGACCTATCCATGGACAGGATGAAGCGGTGGTAAAGCACTGTGGAGGTCCGAACCACACGTACGTGAAAAGTGCGGGGATGAGCTGTGGATAGCGGAGAAATTCCAATCGAACTCGGAGATAGCTGGTTCTCCCCGAAATAGCTTTAGGGCTAGCCTCATACTGATTTAGATTACCGGGGGTAGAGCACTGAATGGGCTAGAAAGCTTACCGAACCCTATCAAACTTCGAATACCGGATAATTGATGATCGGGAGTCAGACAGTGTGAGATAAGTTTCATTGTCGAAAGGGAAACAGCCCGATCTACGACTAAGGTCCCAAAGTTCAAATTTAAGTGGAAAAGGATGTGCAGTTGCACAGACAACCAGGATGTTGGCTTAGAAGCAGCCACTCATTTAAAGAGTGCGTAATAGCTCACTGGTCGAGTGATTGTGCGCCGAAAATGTACCGGGGCTAAACTTGACACCGAAGTCTAGGCAGAAGGAAACTTCTGGGTAGGGGAGCAACGTGTACGGGCAGAAGCCGAAGCGGAAGCGACGGTGGACTGCGCGGGAGAGAGAATGCCGGCATGAGTAGCGAGAGCAGAGTGAGAATCTCTGCCGTCGAAAGCCTAAGGTTTCCTGAGGAAGGCTCGTCCTCTCAGGGTAAGTCGGGACCCTAAGCCGAGGACAATAGTCGTAGGCGATGGACAATCGGTTGATATTCCGATACCGCCGAGCAACCGGATGCAGTGACACAGAAGGATAGACAGAGCGGGTTGATGGTAGAACCCGTCCAAGCACTGAGGGTGCAGCGTAGTGAAGTACGCACAACGTAAGGCTGGGCTGTGATGGGGAACGATTACGATCGGTAAGCTGTTGAATTCACGCTGGCGAGAAAAGCTGCTACGGAGCGAAAAGGCGCCCGTACCGCAAACCGACACAGGTAGGCGAGGAGAGAATCCTAAGACGAGCAGGAGAACCCTTGTTAAGGAACTCGGCAAAATGACCCTGTAACTTCGGGATAAGGGGTGCCTCCAGGGAGGCCGCAGAGAATAGGCCCAAGCGACTGTTTACCAAAAACACAGGTCTGTGCGAAGTAGAGATACGACGTATACGGGCTGACGCCTGCCCAGTGCCGGAAGGTTAAGGGAAATGTTAGGGCAACCGAAGCATGGAACTTAAGCCCCCGGTGAACGGCGGCCGTAACTATAACGGTCCTAAGGTAGCGAAATTCCTTGTCGGGTAAGTTCCGACCCGCACGAATGGCGTAACGACTTGGGCACTGTCTCAACATGGGACCCGGCGAAATTGTAGTATGTGTGAAGATGCACATTACCCGCGATAGGACGGAAAGACCCCGTAGAGCTTTACTGTAGTTTAACATTGGATTTCGGTAACATATGCACAGGATAGGTGGGAGGCGGAGAAGCAGTGATTTCGGTTGCTGCAAAGCCGACGTTGGGATACCACTCTTGTGTTACTGGGGTTCTAACCTGTGGCCGTGATCCGGCACAGGAACAGTGTTAGATGGGCAGTTTGACTGGGGCGGTCGCCTCCAAAAGAGTAACGGAGGCGTCCAAAGGTTCCCTCAGAATGGTTGGAAACCATTCGAAGAGTACAAAGGCAGAAGGGAGCCTGACTGCGAGACCGACAGGTCGAGCAGGGACGAAAGTCGGGCTTAGTGATCCGGCGGTATAGAGTGGAATTGCCGTCGCTCAACGGATAAAAAGCTACCTCGGGGATAACAGGCTTATCTCCCCCAAGAGTTCACATCGACGGGGAGGTTTGGCACCTCGATGTCGGCTCGTCGCATCCTGGGGCTGGAGTAGGTCCCAAGGGTTTGGCTGTTCGCCAATTAAAGCGGCACGCGAGCTGGGTTCAGAACGTCGTGAGACAGTTCGGTCCCTATCCATCGTGGGCGCAGGAGATTTGAGAGGAGCTGTCCCTAGTACGAGAGGACCGGGATGGACGCACCAAGGGTGAATCAGTTGTCGCGCCAGCGGCACAGCTGGGTAGCCAAGTGCGGATTGGATAAACGCTGAAGGCATCTAAGCGTGAAGCCGACCTCAAGATAAGATCTCCCATCCGAAAGGAGTAAGACCCCATGAAGACCACATGGTTGATAGGTCGGAGGTGGAAGTGCAGTAATGTACGCAGCTGAGCGATACTAATAGGCCGAGGGCTTGATCAAAGTGAATTTACCGAACTTATGCAGTTATCAAGGTTTTATGAAAACCAATCACCTTTCCGGTGGTTAAGCTGAGGGGTTCCACCTGTTCTCATTCCGAACACAGAAGTTAAGCCCTCATACACCGACAGTACTGTGCCGGCGACGGCATGGGAGGATAGGCAGCTGCCGGATCCCAAAGAAACAGTCAATGACTGTTTCTTTTTTTGTTCCTGTTTTATAATAAGTAAGAACTCGATTATGACTTGAAGCTTATGCTTCGGAACCGAAAATGAAACGCAGCACGGCGGGGTTTTCCCTGCCGTGCTTTTTGCTGCAAAGTTTTCCGCAAGTTATATTTATTTGAGGAAATTATGAACCGTACCGAAAAATGTTAATTTGCCGCCTTTTTTCAGAAAAATAAACAATCGGATACTTTTAGAATGTTGTTGACAGCCTCTGAATGCTGTGTTAAAATATAAATGATTGGAGCGCAATTTAAATTATTATTTAAATCATACTCCAAGGAATAGTTTTTGCAAACAGACGATTCGGACTCGACTGCGGTCGCGGTATGAATGACGAAAACGGTGCAGCGCGTTCTCCGAAATCCGATGCTTGAGCTTGTGAACGATATCAGCGCTGTTCACTCGAATTGCGTGATATAAAAAATCATTCAGGAGGCATTATGAAAGGAACGAATTTCAGAAGAATACTCTGTATTCTCATTGCGGCGATGCTTTGCATCGGGCTTTTGCCCATCGGTGCTGCGGCGGACAGTTATGCGGCAGCAGCTGAACTTCGCAGTATGCAGAAGGTTCGTCGTGAAATTGACGGCGAGCTCTTTGAACTCGAAAGCGAACTTGACTCCGACCTGTCCGCTGTTGAAACGGTTGACAGCCTGTTCGAATATCTTGACGGAGATTCACGAATCAAGAGCATCAACCGGCAGAACGGAACAACTTTCGGCTACACTCTGAAATCCGGAATGACCGTTGTGTATGATTACAATATCGTTCACGGCATCAGAGAAGGTTCCGAACCTGTTAAAATCGAGCTTTCCCCTGCGGAAGAGGTTCGCGGAATTTTGGATGACGGTGCGGTCACGGCCTCAAACAGGAATGTTGCCGTTTATGCGCCATACTTAGGAATTGATGAGGGTGTCGGCACTTACTATTCGGAAACTTTCGCTCCCGTGATCAGCAGCTACACGGGCGGAACTTTGACCGTGTACGGAGGCAACGAATGTGATGTTACCGATTTGACAGAGATGTATAAATACGGTGTGATCATGTTTGACTCGCACGGTTTGGAATATGACGGATTAAGCTATATTGCGATTCACAATGAGAACGGTGTCACGGCAAGCGATTACAGCAACGGTTGGGTTGTGGAACTTGCCGGCGGCGGCATTGCCGTGAATTATCTCTATCTGAATCACTATGCAACCGCAACCATGCCGGGCAGCTATGTTCACCTTGCAACATGCAGCGGCGGCAAGGACGGCAATCTGCTGAACTATTTCACTTCACACGGTGCTTCCGTTGCTTTGGGTTATGATGAAACCGTGACCGTTGCATATGATGTTTACATCTTCCAAGATATTTTGAACTCCATGCGCGGATTGGGCGTGTCCGAATGTTACAATATCGGGCAGGCACTTGACTATGCGAAGAGCCGCCGCGGTGAATACGATCCTTATTATTATGAGGATGAGGGTATATACACCCACCCCGTACTTGCGGGCAACAGGAACTGGTATTTCCCTCCGCTTTACACGGTGAACTTCATTGTTGAGGGACAGACTGCGGCGTTTGAATCCTTTACGGTAACAAAGAACACGGTGTTGAATCTCAGCGACTTCCCGACGCCGCCGACGATTCCGGGGAAAAACTTTTCTCATTGGAGGGGTCCGAACGGAGAGACCGTTGCCGGAAGCCTGACAATAACAGCCAACACAAATATAATTGCTTCGTACACCGTTCCGACCTGCACCGTGCAATGGGTGGATGGCGCGACGGAACAGGTGCTGAAAAACTCTGAATATGGCCATCGGAGATACCGTTATGGCAGAGGCTTTTCCCGAGCCGCCGGAGCATGAGGGCAAAACGTTTGAATATTGGTCGGTTAACGGTTCCGAATTTTTCGGCAGCAGTTACTATCTTACGGGTGATACGACTTTCCGCGCAGAATACAGCAACGAAGTCTACACGGTAAGCTTTTATTCGGGACTCACCGGCGAACTCATCGGAACACGCACCGCAGAATACGGCACGGAAATTCCCTTGTCCGAATTTCCGAAAGCTCCCGATGCAGTCGGATACAATTTTGCCGAATGGCAGTATGCGGACGGAAGCGCCGTTTCGGGAAGCATCAATGTTACGGAAAATACAAGCTGCTATGCGGCTTATGAAGCGAAAATGTACACGGTCAAGTTCTGGGATAACCACACCGACGTCATTCTTCGTACCGATACTGTGCCTTACGGAACAGTGATCAAGGCGGAAGATTTCCCCGAACACATTGAACATGAAGGCTATGATTTTAAGGGATGGTACGGCTACGGCGAGTTCCTTTGACGAAGTTACGGTCGTGTCAAACGTTATAATCTACGCTACCTATGAGCAGCACCCTTATACGGTCACGTTTGTTGACGGTTACAACGGTGAAACGCTGCAATCCGTAACCGTGCTCTATGACAACGGCCTTTACAGGGACGAATTCCCCGTTCCGCCCGTTCATGAGAATGCGGACTTTGTCGGCTGGTATGTTGAAGGGACCCTGTTTGAAGGCTCCTATCTAAGAGTGTTGGGGGACATGACGGTTACAGCGGTTTACAGCGGGTTCGAAACGCATACGATCACGCTTGTTGAAAGCGATACCGGCGAAACATATGAGACTTACGAAGTTCGAACCGGAACGGAAGTTGACCTTGCGGATCTGCCCATGCCGCCCTATCGTGAGGGAATGGTGTTTGTGGGCTGGCTTGTAAACGGCGAGCTGATGGAGTCGGGAACCGTTATCGTAAACGAGGATATAGTCATTACGGCGGTATTGAGGAAAGAGACTTTTACCGTGAGATTCTATGATACCATGGCTGACAGCTTTTTTGTGACCATGGAGGAGGTTGAATACGGCACGGTGCTGAGAGTCAGCGATTTTCCCGCGCCGCCCGTTCACGAGGGAATGGAGTTCGCAGGCTGGGATTACAACGGACGCATAATAACCGAAGAAACCGTAACGATTACCCGGCCCATGGTTTTTGCGGCGGTTTACGCTCCGCGCACGTGCAATTTGACGGTGATTGACGATTACACGGGAGAAACGCTGCTTGATACCCCTGTCAGTGTCGGCTTCAGCTTGGAAGTCAGCGAAATACCCGTTCCGACCCATGAGGGCATGGTATTTGTGGGTTGGTTCATCAACGGAGAGCTTGTCACGGATGAGATAATCACCGTTGATGAGGACACGGTTATTCACGCGGTTTTCGAACCCGAAGCCCCCGTTATCGGCGATATTAACGGCGACGGCACGATTGGAATTGACGACGCGCTTATGCTTATGCGCTATGCAATAGGAACGGAGGGACTCACCGATGAACAGATTGCGCGTGCGGATCTTAACGGCGACGGGGCGGTTGACGTTTTCGATGCTCTGCTGGCTCTGAGAGCGGCGCTTAACGGTGAACAGCCGCCGTGCATAAAACCGCAGAACACGGCGGACAGGGCGGAGGCATAATAAATCCTAAGAAGAATAACGTTTTGCACTAAAGCGAACGGCGCGGCAGGAATAAAATTTCCCGCCGCGCTTTATGTTAACTCGTCCGTTGAGTCGTTTTATTAATGTTAAATCAAATATATTGGGGTTTGCAGTGCATATGCACTTGACTATTTGCGCTTAAAAATGTATTATACGACTGTAAAATGCGGCACACAATGTTTCTTTGTGTGCTTGGGTTATGTAAGGACACTTTATCATAATAATGAGAGGTCACAGTGATGGATAAAAAGACTCTTGTTATCGGCGTTATCGGCGCCGATGTTCACGCGGTCGGCAACAAGATCCTGTATCATGCATTCACCGATGCGGGTTTCAATGTTGTCAATCTCGGCGTTATGGTTTCTCAGGAAGAATTCATCAACGCCGCAATTGAAACGAACGCCGATGCAATCGTCATCTCCTCACTCTATGGTCAGGGTGAGCTGGATTGCCGCGGTATGCGTGAAAAATGCGATGAGGCAGGTTTGGAAAACATCCTGCTCTATGTGGGCGGCAATATCGTTATCGGCAAACAGCCGTTTGACGAGGTTGAAAAGCGTTTTAAAGAGATGGGCTTCGATCGCTCCTTCCCGCCGGGAACCCCGCCGGAAGTTGATATCGAGGCATTGAAACAGGACCTGCACGTTGAGGAATAACCTGCGGCTCTGATTGTTTACTGATTACGATTGCAAAGCGGGGAAAAAACATGAAACCTGTTCTTTTGATCGATTTCGGGAGCACATACACAAAGGTCACCGCGGCGGATGTTGACGAATGCAGGCTGTTGGGCACGGCAAATGCCTACACGACCGTTCAGTCGGACATTAACGACGGACTTTCCGACGCGCTTTCAAAGCTTGAAAAAGTGACCGGAAAACTTGATTTTTGCGAACGCTACGCCGCCAGCAGCGCGGCGGGCGGTCTTCGTATGCTTGCAAGCGGGCTCGTTCCGGAGCTGACGGCGGAAGCCGCAAAATGTGCAAGCCTCGGTGCGGGCGCAAAGGTGCTGAAGACCTACGCCTTCAAGCTCAATGAGGATGATGCGGACGAGATTAAGGCGATAAATCCGGATATTTTCCTGCTTGTCGGCGGCACGGACGGCGGCAATACCGACTGCATTCTGCATAATGCGCACGTGCTTGCGGATATAGGCGGAGACTTTCCCGTCATAATTGCGGGCAACCGAAATGCCGTGCGGCAGTGCGAGCGCATTCTTGACGGGCGCGAAGTGCACATTTGCGAAAATGTTATGCCGAAATTCGGCACGCTTAACATTGAGCCGACCCAGAAAGAGATTCGCGAAGTTTTCCTTAAAAGAATCGTGCAGGCAAAGGGACTTACCAAGGCGAGCGAACTTATTTCCGGCATTATGATGCCGACGCCTTCCGCAGTTATGGCGGCAATGAAGCTGCTTGCGGAGGGAACGGATACTTCCCGCGGGCTTGGGGAACTTGTTGCCGTTGATGTCGGCGGCGCAACAACGGATGTTTATTCCGTTGCAAACGGAATGCCGACCGACCCGCGAACCATGCTCAAGGGATTGCCCGAGCCGTATATCAAGCGCACGGTTGAGGGCGATATCGGCATGAGATACAGCATTCGCGGAATTGTGGATGCGGCGGGAATAAAAACGATTGCAGAGCTTGCAGGCATGAGCGAGGCGCGTGCGGAGGAAATCATCGGTATGTTTGCCGCAAACACGGACCTTTTGCCGACGGACGATGAAACCGAACGGTTGGACGAAGCTCTTGCATGCATGGCGGTGCGCACGGCGGTGACAAGACATGCGGGCCGCATCGAAGAAGCGTATTCAATGATGGGCACGACCTATGTTCAAACCGGCAAGGATCTGCGTAAAGTGCAGAAGCTCGTTGTCACGGGCGGTTCACTGATTCACACAACAAACACGGCAAAGATCGCGTCATTTGCGCTCTATGACCAAAAGGAGCCGACATCGCTGAGGCCGCTCAGGGCGGATGTGCTTGTCGACAGAAAATACATTATCGCCGCAATGGGTCTGCTTTCCGAAAAATATCCGGAACAGGCGTTGAGCATAATGAAACAAGAACTATGCAGAGCCTGACGAAAACAGGTTCGGTGCCGAACCTGCCTTCAGGCGATTTCCCAATAAAAGAGGAGCATTTAAACAATGAACAACCCCAATATCAAAAACAAGCGCATTCCCGATGACGAATTCAACGCGATCCGTGCCGACGTGCTCAAGCAGTGGCCGACCGGCAGGGAAGTTGATCTTAAAGAAGCCATCGAATACCACAAGGCCATGCCCGCTCACAAAGTTTTTTCAAAAAAACTTGTTGAAGCAAAAGAAAAAGGCATAACGTTGATTCAGCCGCGTGCGGGCGTTGCGCTGATTCCCGAACATATCAAGCTGTTGACTTATCTTCAGGATAACGGCGAAGCCGATCTGCTTCCGACAACCATTGACAGCTACACCCGTCAGAACCGCTATGAAGAAGCCGAAAACGGCATAAAGGAGTCCCAGCGGCTCGGCCGTTCCCTGCTTAACGGCTTTCCCGCCGTCAATCACGGCGTCGCGGGCTGCCGTATGCTTATTGAAGCATTGAACACTCCCATTCAGGTGCGCCACGGCACACCCGATGCGCGCCTTTTGACCGAAATCGCCTATGCGGGCGGTTTCACAAGCTATGAAGGCGGCGGCATTTCCTACAATCTGCCTTATGCAAAGAGCGTCCCGATGGAGGAGACGATCCGCGATTGGCAGTATGTTGACAGGCTTACCGGCATCTACGAAGAAGCGGGAGTTTCCATTAACCGTGAACCCTACGGTCCGCTTACGGGAACTCTTGTTCCGCCCTGCGTATCCCATGCGGTTGCGATTATTGAGGCTTTGCTTGCGGCAGAGCAGGGAGTTCGCAATATCACCGTCGGCTACGGCCAATGCGGCAACCTTGTTCAGGATGTTGCGGCGATCCGCACCCTTGAAGAGCTGACAAACGAATACATGCACAAATACGGCTATGATGATGCTGTCATAACCACGGTTTTCCATCAGTGGATGGGCGGTTTCCCGCAGGACGAAGCCAAGGCGTTTGGCGTTATTTCCTGGGGTAGTGCCACCGCCGCGCTCTCAAAGGCAACAAAGGTCATCGTCAAAACTCCGCATGAAGCGGCGGGCGTTCCCACAATGGAAGCAAACGCACAGGGTCTGCGCTGCACAAAGCAGGTCATCAGCATGCTTTCCGACCAGGTTTGCACCGCAGCCAACCTTGAGGAAGAAAAAGATATTATCCGCAGAGAGACGCGCTGCATTGTCGATAAGTGCTTCGAACTGGGCGAGGGCGACCTCGCGGTAGGTTCCGTTCGCGCTGTGCTTGCGGGCGTTCTTGATATTCCGTTTGCGCCTTCCCGCTACAATGCGGGCAAAATGCTTCCCGCACGCGATAACGACGGCGCGATCCGCATTCTCGACATGGGTGCGCTGCCCTTCACCGATGATATCAAGGCGTTCCACCGCGCAAAGATCGAAGAGCGCGCAAAGGCCGAAAAGCGCAATGCAACCTTCCAAATGGTCATTGACGATGTTTACGCGATCAGCAAGGGCCGTCTTGTCGGAAGGCCGCAGGCTCTCCGCAGATAAACGGACGCAAATCGGCTTCGGCTGAAAATGCACGGCGGTGCGGAATGCTTTCGTGCCGCCCGAATACTTAAATTTCATTTTTGAAATAAAATTTTGAAGAACTGAAAGGATACTTTTATGAAAATTATCGATGTTATCTGCTCCGCAGGCAGAACAGGCTTCTATTTTGACGATCAGCGCGCCATTAAAGCGGGCGCAAAAAGCGACGGCGCCGCATACGTCGGCGAACCCAAAACCCCCGGCTTTACCTCCGTTCGTCAGCCCGGTGAATCCATCTCCGTGATGCTCGTTCTTGAGGACGGCCAGATTGCATACGGCGACTGCGCTGCCGTTCAGTACAGCGGCTGCGGCGGACGCGATCCCCTCTTCCTTGCAAAGGACTTCATTCCCGTTATCGAAAACTATATCAAGCCCGAACTCGTCGGCAAAGAGGCGGACAATTTCCGCGCACTTTCCGAAATGGTCGAATCCATCCATGTTGACGGCAAACGTCTGCACACCGCAATTCGCTACGGCATGACTCAGGCGATTCTTGACGCTGTTGCAAGGTCCACCGGCAGAATGATGTGCGAAGTTGTTGCGGACGAATACGGCTGCACCATTTCCGACAAGCCCATTGATATTTTCACCCAGTCCGGTGACGATCGCTACACCAATGCGGATAAAATGATTATCAAGGGCGCACAGATTCTGCCCCATGCGCTTATCAACAACGTTAAGACCAAGCTCGGCGAACACGGCGAACTGCTCGAACAGTATGTTGCATGGCTGCGTGACCGCGTGCTTCAGCTCCGCACGGATGAAAATTACAACCCGATTTTCCACATTGACGTATACGGCACGATCGGTGCCGCATTCGGCAACGATAACTACAAGGCAATGGCCGATTACATGGCGCGCCTTGAAGAAGCCGCAAAGCCCTTCCACCTCCGCATTGAAGGCCCCATGGATGTTGAAGACCGCGAAAAGCAGATGCGCGCGCTTGCAGCAATCACCAAGGAACTTGACGACCGCGGAATCAACGTTGAAATTGTTGCGGATGAGTGGTGCAACACGCTTGAAGACATCAAGTACTTTGCAGACAACAAAGCCGGCCACATGGTTCAGATCAAGACTCCCGACCTCGGCGGCATCAACAACACGATCGAGGCTGTTCTTTACTGCAAAGAAAAGGGCATCGGCGCATACCAGGGCGGCACCTGCAACGAAACCGACCGTTCCGCACAGGTTTGCACCCAGTGCGCAATGGCAACCCAGCCCGTTCAGATCCTTGCAAAACCCGGCATGGGCGTTGACGAGGGCTATATGATCGTTTATAACGAAATGCAGAGAATTCTTGCGGTTCGCAGGGCAAAACAGGCAAAATAAGCCTTAGCAGCAAAATCCGAAAAAAACCATAAAAAGCGGCTCGCCCCGACACATTGCGAAATGCAATCGGGATGAGCCGCTTTGATTATTTCGATTCTTTATGAATGCAAAGGAACCGTTGTTTTGCATTCATAAAGAAGTGCTTCAAAAAATCGCCGCAGACATGATTCTGCCTGCGGTGATTCGGACACTTTGGTTTCACATTAGACGCAAACAGACTGCCGCACTATAGATGAAGTGCAATTGCGTGCGAACGACAATAAACAATAGATTGCCGCAAAAGTATGAAAAGTCATATTCTTAATCCCAATTCTCCTCGGAGGGATCCAACGGAGAGATGCTGCTTTCAGGAAAAATCGTCAGCTTTTCGACCAAACGGACTTTGTTCGATTGAAGCAGTGCCTGAGCCTGCGCACCTGTCAGCGTCAGTTTAACTCCGTATATGCGATACCTGCCTTGCTCCATTGCTTGCTTCAGCATGACAAAGTTATCATGGGATTCCTGCAAGTCAGCCAAGTCTTCTGCCAGCTGGAAGTCTGTGTCATCGCTGCTGTAGGAGCTTCCGGGGACTTTAATATCGGATGTGTCTATATCCTTGCCGAATGTGTCAACAGGGGGCTGCGTAACAAAAGGCTCGACAGTCTCATCATACATATAAGACTCCCGGATTTCCGCAACCTGCTGATCATAACTGTTCAACTCGGAACAGATGCTGTCGTAAGTGTCCGCATAACACTCGGCGGCAAGCTGCGCCGCCGTTTTGCCTTCACAGTCGAGATAACCGCCGTACATCGGGTCGTCAACACCTTCGGTTATACAGTCGTATACCTGGGTGAAGCCGCTGCAGCCGGTGAAGAGCTGCGTAAACTCCTCCGTTGTAACACTGTCGAGCGAGACAAGAACGTTATAGGTCTTGTTCGGGTTTTTGCTGAATTCTTTGTAACATGACTGCGCATATTCAATGCGCTCCTGCGTGTTGTGAATCATTTGCTCTTCCGGGTCTATGCGCTTTTTAAAGGCCTTGTAAAAGAAAAACACGCCGACTGCCAATGCCGCCGTAAGCACAACGACAAGGGCTGAAATGAGAAATTTGCGTTTTGATTTCATAAGATTTAACCTCCTGTCATGAAATCGTCGAGCGGGGAAAAACAATGCCGTGAGCGGACAACCGAAAGATTGTTCGGCGGTAAACACGAAATTACGCGGAGAAAATCAAATGCGCTGTCCTTGCTCCTTCCCAGTATAACACCTATATCCGATATTTGACAACAATAAACAAGGCATTAATAAAATATATTTACTGCACAACAGAAATATTTCAACGAATATTAAAACGCCAAAAAGAAAAATCACCGCAAACATGATTCTGCCTGCGGCGAAAATATCAAAAGCAAAAAAGCGGAACAATCATTTTCAGCGGGCAAACTGACTCTCGTAAAGTTTTTTATAAAAACCGTCGGCACGGAGCAATTCATCATGAGTTCCGCTTTCAACTATGCGCCCGCTGCGCATAACAAGGATAATATCCGCCTCACGAACGGTTGAAAGCCTGTGCGCAACGATAAAGCTTGTTCGGCCGTGCATAAGCTTTGCAAAAGCATCCTGAACGAGAAGCTCCGTGCGGGTGTCAATGGAGGAGGTAGCCTCGTCAAGAATCAGCATCGGGGGATTCAAAAGCATAACGCGCGCGATGCAGAGGAGCTGCTTTTGCCCTTGGGAAAGGCTGCCGCCCGCTTCGTCAAGTACGGTGTCGTAACCTTTCGGAAGACGCATTATGAACCCGTGCGCGTGACAGGCCTTTGCGGCGGCGATGATTTCGTTTTCCGCTGCCTGCGGCCTGCCCATTGCGATGTTTTGCCGAACGGTCCCCGCCTGAAGCCATGTTTCCTGAAGAACCATGCCGAATTTTTTGCGCAGCTCATGGCGGGGCATGGAACGGGTTTCCACTCCGTCAATAAGAATTTCACCTGAGTTAACGTCATAGAAACGCATGAGCAGGTTAATAAGCGTCGTTTTGCCGCAGCCCGTCGGGCCGACGATTGCAACGCGCATTCCGCTTTTTACCTCAAGCGAAAAATCGCGGATCAGCTCCGTGCCGGGCGTGTAGGAAAAACAAACATTGCGGAAGCTGACATTGCCGGTGCTTTCAGCCTTTTCATTGCGTTGAGCAGGGTTCGGCGCAGCAGCGGCATCGACTTCCGCAGGGGTGTTGATAAGCTCAAACAGCCGCGCCGCACAGGCAAACGCGCCCTGCAATTCCGTAATGACTCCGGAAATTTCGTTGAACGGCTTTGTGTATTGGTTGGCATAGCTTAAAAAAGCGGAAAGTCCGCCGACGGTCAGCCCGCCCGCAAGCACGGAGAATGCGCCGGAAACGGCAACCCCTGCATAGATAACGGCATTCACAAAGCGCGTACACGGATTTGTAAGAGAGGAAAAGAATACGGCGCGGAGGGAAAACTTTTGCAGCTTCTCGTTAACTGCATTAAAGCGTTCTTCTGCGCGGGCTTCGTATGAAAATGCACGGACGAGCTTTTGTTCACCGATGAATTCATCGATCAGTGCAGTTTGCTCCCCGCGGGTCTCGCTTTGTTTGCGGAACATGGAGTAGGTTCGCTTGGAAATAAAGCTTGCGACCGCAAGCGAGAGCGGCGTCACGGCAACAACAACGAGGGTTATCAGCGGGTTGACGGTGAGCATGAACACGAGTGTGCCGATAATGGTCATAATCCCCGTGAACAATTGGGAAAAGCCCATCAAAAGCCCGTCCGCAAGCTGATCGGCGTCGCTGAGCATACGGCTCACGGTTTCGCCCGCCGGGTGCGAATCGAAATAGGCGAGGGGCAGTTTTTGAATGCGGCGGAATGCTTCTGCACGGATATTGCGAACGCAGCCGTAGGTTATGCTGTTGTTGCAAAGGCTCACAAGCCATTGAGAAAGTGCAGCTCCCGCCGCAGCTGCACCGAGTTTCAGCAAAAACGGTGAGATCTCGGCAAAGTCAACCCTTCCCGCGCCGATGATGCAGTCAATAATTTTTCCGGCGAGAACGGGGATCAGAAGCGTTAAAAACACATACACGAGCGAAAGCCCGAGTGAAAGCGCGAATTTGAAACGATAAGGTTTCAGCCGGCGCAAAAGCTCCGCAGCGGTGCCGCGTCCCGCTGAATCGAGTGTAAAACGTAATTCCTCTGAGTGCGCAGATTTTCCTTTTTTGTTTAAACCGTTTCTGCTCATTTTGCCGCATCTCCTTCGGGTGTGTTGTTCGGAATGCTAAGCTTTGCCGCTTCGTCCGGGAACTGGGAGGCATAAATCTCGCGATAAACAGCGCAATTGCGCAAAAGCTCTTCATGCGTGCCCTGTCCGACGGCGCGCCCTTCATCCAGAACGATTATGAAATCCGCAAACATGACCGAGGCCGCGCGTTGGGACACTATGAAGGTCGTCGGCGCGGGGGAAAGCTTTCGAATTGCGGCGCGGAGTTTTGCATCCGTTGCAAAGTCCAGAGCGGATGCACTGTCGTCAAGAATCAAAATTCTTCCGCCGTGAACAAGGGCGCGCGCAATGGACAGCCTTTGTTTTTGCCCGCCGGAAAAATTGCTGCCGCCGCGCAAAACGGGTTCATCAATGCCGTTCGGCTTTGTGCGGACGATTTCCGCCGCCTGAGCGGTTTCAAGTGCCGAAAAAAGCTCCGCTTCGGAGGCATTCGGGTTGCCCATTAAAAGGTTGCTGCGAATCGTGCCCTCGAAAAGCACTGCTTTTTGAGGAACAACGGAAACTGCGGAGAGCAGTGCGGCGCGGTCGTATTCATCTGCATTCACGCCGTCAATAAGCACCTGCCCCTTTGTTGCGCTGTAAAAATTCGGAACAAGGTTCACAAGCGTGCTTTTTCCGCTGCCGGTGCCGCCGATAATGCCCACGGTCTGCCCGGGTTTTGCAAAAAAGCTTATGTCGAACAGAGCTTCCGCTCCGGCGTTTTTGTATTCGAACGATACGTTTTTAAATTCCACACTTCCGCAGGGCGAACCGTTCGCAGGCAGCTTATTGCCGCCGTTTGCACCGCTGTCAAGCTGCATGACTGCCGCAACCCTGTCAGCACAGGCGAGGGATTTTGTGATGGTTATGAACAAATTGGCCATTTTTATCAGTTCAACAAGAATTTGTGCCATAAGATTATACAGCGCAACGACCTGCCCCTGAGTCAGAGAGCCGGAATTAACTCGAATTGCACCGCTTTGCAAAAATTATAACAGCGGCATTAATAATTATCAGTGTGAGCGGGTTCATCAGCGCGGAGAGTTTGCCCGCGTTGATTTGAAGGCCGAGAAGCCTTTCGCTTCGCCTGTCAAACGTCCGAATCTGCTCTTCCTCGCGGCAAAAGGCACGCAGAACACGAACGCCCACAAGGTTTTCGCGCACGGTGCCGGTCACGCTGTCCAACTCCGCCTGAACTTTTCGGTACTTCGGGATGGATGCCAGCATGATCGAAAAAACAACGGCGCAAAGCAGCACTATAACGCCCGCAAAAATGAGTGCGCAGCGTGTGTCGATTGTGAACGCCATTATCATTGCACCGAAAACAACAAACGGGGAGCGCAGAAGCAGGCGCAGAGAAAGGTTGACGCCCGTTTGAATCTGATTGATATCGCTTGTCATGCGCGTTATCAGTCCGGAAACGCCGAGAGTATCAAGCACGGTGTAGGAAAAACTTTGGATTTTTTTCAGCAGAGCGGCGCGAAGGTCGGTGCAGAAGCCGATTGCAGCCTTTGCCGCGAAAAATTGTGCCGTTACGGAACAGAGCAGGCCGACCGCCGCAAGTGCCAGAAGCAAAAGCCCCATATTAATAATGAAGCTTTTGCTTTTGCCGTCAATGCCGTTGTCAATAATTGCAGCAACGATGAGCGGCACAAAAAGCTCAAATGCTGCTTCCAAAAGTTTGAAAAGCGGAGCCAGAATGCATTCCTTTCGGAACTTTTTCATGTATATCAAAAGTTTCTTCATTTTCACTTCCACCTTTGCATTCAGCTTTTGCGGGAGGCGGTGCATCCCGACGGCACAATGCGGCTGCATCCGTCTGCGCGGCGGGATTGTGCCTTATTTGAAACATTATACAGCAAAATCAAGGCTGTTTCCATATAGAATGAGGCAATGCCGCAAGATAAATTCAATTCGTGCGGAAATAGACAAAATTAAGCCTTGCGAATGCTGTAAATAACCAATATAATATTAGCAGGGACGGAGAAGAGCGGCTCTTGCATCGAAACGGGCTTTCCCGCAGGAATAACGGAAACGGAAAGGATGAACCGAATGGTAAAGGAACACAAAAAACACGGACGGCGGGTGCTGTGCATTTTCACGGCGGCGGTGATCGCGGCGGTTTCAATGCTTTGCTTTGCGGGCTGCGGCTCAAAATCAACCGAAGAAAAGACGGTTTCGGGAATTATCACCGTTATTGCCGACGGAAAGTACACTTTGCAGCCGGGGACGATCGAAAGCACCGAAAATCAATTTCCCGGCGGAATGAATGACGGATCCCGCCGTGACGGTTCGGCTCTGAACACACCGACGGTGAGCGATGAGCCGAGTTCCGAGCCGAACACAACGAACACCGGCTCAGTCAGAGAGAAAAACTGATTTTAAAATATATTTCTTCATGCCTCCTACACCATAGACTAAAGAGCCTGCCGAAAAAGCAGGCTCTTTTCCGAATCCCGTGCGGTCTAAAGCTTTTGATTACAGCTCATTAAGCATTGCGCAAACAAAATCCTTTGCAATTTCGGAAGCACGAGAACAGTTTTCTTCAAATGTGCCGACTCCGCTGTGTTTTGCGGTGTCCGTGATGCAGCGCACCGCGATGAAGCGAACGCCGTTCAAACAGCAGACATGAGCAATCGCGGCGGATTCCATATCAACCGCAAGCGGTGCAAGGCGGGAATTAATATCCGCGCGTCCCTCGTCGGCAATGAACGCTTCACCTGTTGCGGTACGCCCGAAAAATATCCGCTGTCCGCGCTCGGCAAGGAGTTTTGCTGCGGCTTTCGCTGCCGAAACAAGCTCCGAAGAGGCGGGGAAGAACTGTGTTTTCATAAACGGGTGATAATCGGTCAAAATGCGTTCGTGAACATCATGATAGCAGGCCTCGGCTGCAACAACGGTGTCGAACAGCTGAAGGTCTTCCGCCATTCCGCCGGAGGCTCCCGCACTGATGACGGTGTCCGCACCGTAACAGTCTATCATAATTTGTGCGGCTGCGGCGGCATTAACTTTGCAAACGCCGCAATAAACCGCCGCGACTTCAAACCCGTTCAGCCTGCCCTCGTGAATGCGCAGCATTGCCCGTTCGGAAATTGTCGGGTTTTCAATCAACGGAAGAAACGGAGCAAGCTCACGCTCGCTCGCACAGATAATTGCAATCTTTTTGAATTTGGATTTCATGATTATAACCTCATTTTATAAATTACTTTAAATTAAATATTACGCGCAAAGATATATTTTGCAGACTAAGACGCAATACGCGCCGCAAAACGCAAAATCATGCTGCGGGGCTCGTCAATCAGCCACGCGGGCAAATCTTCAACATAGACCGTGCGTTCAACGGAAAGACCCTTTGCTTCTGCAAGCTCAATAAAGCGTTTTACCCACGGCGAGATATAAAAAATCTGCTCATTGTCCGCCTCGTGCAGGAACATGCAGGCATATTGCCCGGCGGGAAGGAACTCATTGGCGGTTTCCGAACGGCAATGCTTAAAAAAACGGCGCGGATGCAGGGCTTCGGCATCCTCTTCAACCCCGAGATAATGACCGAGGGAGAAGTAGCTTATGCCGAGGGAATGATTGCTGCCGACATCATCGGCGTTTATTGCGGAGATTGGCAGTGCGGGCGCATTTTCCGTAAAAATCGCGCCGGGCGCGTGTTCAAGATAACTTTTGCGCAGGGCAGCTCTCCGCTCAATATAGCAGAGTCCCGCCTGCATATCCGCCATTTGCTGCATGACGCGCTGACGGCAGTCGTTTACAATGTCGATATTATGTCCGCTTTCGCAGAGCAGCATGGATTTGATTTCACGAAGATTCAGCCCCGCCGATTGCAGCAGGCGGATGGATTCCATGCGCGGCAATTGCGAAAAATCGTATTCACGGTAGCCGTTGGGCAGTATGCGCGCAGGCTTGAGCAAATCGATTTCATCATAAAAGAACAGCGTCCGCTTTTCAACTCCGCAGAGCTTTGCAAATTCCTTTGTTGTCACGGCGGCTCCTTCCGCGGCTGAATGTTTTCGGCATGAAAACATTGCGCGTCCAAAAAATTTTTTGAAAGGGCTTGACTGTAACGTTACGTTATACCCTATATTGATTGTATCACCGAAATCGACATTATTCAACCCCAAAACGGAGGTTTTTTCGGGTCGCACGGTTCGAGTGCGGCCCGGAGCTCCTCCGAAAACGGTGATGAAGCAAAAGGCTGATAAAAGAGGCGGGGTTCCGTGCTTTTTTTGCATAATCAGATGACTCCTTTCGAAAACGGGGCGGCGCGGCTGCCTCGTTTTCGAGTTTGCATAACGGAGCGCGGATTGGCAGGCTTGCAGAGGTTTCGGTTAAATCCGCCGAAATTGGGGCGGCACCGGGCTGAACCTGCCGCGAAACCGCACCGAATTAAAACCGAGATTATTAAAGCAATTATAAAAACAAAATGAAAACTCCGCATAAACGGCGGAGTTTTCGCATGAACAAGGGGAGATTGTTCCGATTGAATTGATGTATGCTGCAAGAATAACAGGAAATATATTTTACTTATTCTTTCCCGCGTTCCTTTTGTCTGCGGAACGCTTGCCCCTTGCGCTCATTTTGTTGAGTGCGGCAACACAAAGAATCAAAACGCCCGTAACAACAAAGATGATGATAAGCCCGAGCAGCATGACCTTAAGCGAATCGACAAAGCCGAAACCATCCTTGCTGAAATCAAAGAATCCGTTCATAACGAGTGAATTTGTGCTGAATAACGTCATAATATTCGCTCCTTTCCGTCAACCGAGCAGGGAACCGAAGATGCTGAGAATCAAGCCGCCGGCAATGACCGACGCAATCTGACCGGAAACATTTGCGCCGACAGCGTGCATAAGCAGAAAATTCTGATTATCCTCTTCCTGCCCAAGCTTGTGAACAACCCTTGCAGACATCGGAAAAGCGGAAATGCCCGCCGCACCGATCATGGGATTTATCTTTTTCTTTGCAAACAGATTGATGAACTTTGCAAAGAAAACGCCGCCGACCGTGTCAAACACGAATGCAACAAGGCCAAGCCCCAGAACAAGCAGCGTCTGCGGACGCAGGAATTTGTCCGCGCTCATCGTGGCTGCAATGGAAAGCCCGAGGAAGAGAGTGACAAGGTTCGCAAGCACCTTCTGTGCCGTTTCGGAAAGTGCATTCAGAACGCCGCATTCGCGAAGCAGATTTCCGAACATCAGGCAGGCAATGAGCGGCAGACCGCCCGGCGCAACGATGCCGACCACAAATGTGATAACGATCGGGAACAGAATTCGGGTCAGCTTTGAAACATCCCGCTGCTCGTATTCCATGCGGATAAGCCGCTCGTGCTTGGTTGTGATAAGTTTTATTACGGGTCGCTGTATAATCGGAACAAGAGCCATATAGGAATATGCCGCAACAACGATCGCACTGAAAAGCCCCGGGTTGTTTGCGCTGATGCCGAGGTGGTTTGCAACAACAATGCTTGTCGGGCCGTCCGCCGCGCCGATTATCGCAATGGAAGCGGATTCCATCGGCCCGAACCCGCAGAGGGTTGCCATGCAGAGCGTGAAAAATATGCCGAACTGCGCCGCCGCACCGAAAAGCATAAGTTTCGGGTTGGTCAGCACGGGGCCGAAGTCGATCATTGCACCGATGCCGATGAAAAGCACCAGCGGGAAAAATTCGTTTGCAATGCCGCAGTCGTAAAGAATGCGGATGATTCCGCCGTCCGCCGCAATTGCGGAACCCGGCAGGTTCACAATGATCGCGCCGAAGCCCATCGGCAAAAGAAGAGTGGGTTCCATATCCTTTTTGATTGCAAGATAAATAAGGATTCCGCCGATAACCCACATAATGGCGTTGTCCCAGTTCGCGACGGCAAAATCGCGTGCGATTTCCAAAAGACCCATAGATGCTCCTTTGTTTATTGTTTTTGCGGCTGCGCACTGCGCAGCGCACAGTCTGCATTATACCCTTTTTTATACTCACAAACAAGTGCAAATTTGCAGCTTTTTTCCGAAACGCCAAATTAACGCAAATTTACGTTCGGCAAGGCTTGACGGATGTAAATGTTTTCGGTATAATATCAAATGTGACAACACAAATATGTTGATATTGGGAGGTTCATGATGAAAAAAGAGGCTGCTTTGCATTGCGGCGGCGGTTTTGATGGTTCTTGCTGCGGTTTTTGCTTTCGGCTGTGAAAAACAGTTCCCGAGCGAACAAGAGGTGCTGAAATCGCATCTCGATAAGTATTGCAGGGAAAACGGCGAAAAAATCATTGAAAAATACAAAAACTATTTCAGCGGCGCCCAATGCTCCGCCTGCTGTGTTGACGATTCGGCTCTTGTGATCGAGTTCAGATTTGACGAGAAAATATCCGATCTTGAATTTCAGCAGAGGTTTGCTCCGGATACGGAAAACATCATTGCCGAGTTTCGGCCGATCGCTCAGGAGATTGCCGATGCATCGGAAATCACATATACAGGCGTTGTCCTGATGTTTTTGGACAGCGAAGGCCAACGGGTTCAATCAATTCCGATTGGTGTAAATAATTCGAATATGATTATCGATTATTCGGATTAGGGTAATAAACCGACACGGGCATGTTCGATTGAATAAAACATCGGGCAAAAGAAGAATCGGGCAGGCGGTGAAAGCCGTATGTCCGATTCTTTATTTTTATTTTGGAAGAAAGATGAAAAATATATTATTAATTGATAGGATATTATACTTGACAGACGTCGATACTTGCTATATAATATAAATGTGACAACACAAATCTATTCAGTACAAGGAGTGTAACATGAAGAGAATCATATGTTTCGTTATGATGGCAGCAATGCTGCTGTGTGTAGGATTCGGCACAAAGTCGAACGCCGCCGCAGAACCCGGCCAAGAGCCGAACTTTGAACTTCAGCCCGTGGCTCTCGATGCCTCAGATCCGGATTATAATCCGTACGCTGTGTGCCGAGAAATTACCTTCGCCCCTGTTGACGATCCGAACATTTCCGCCCGCGAACTCGGCATCATGCGTATTCAGGAATCCGGCGGTTCCGATTTCCTTGACTGCTTTGACGATGAATTTCTTGAATTGATTTCAACCGCAACAAGTGTCATTGTCACTGAGGCATATTTCCTTGAAGAGGGCGATTCCGAAGAAATGGAGCTTGTCGCTGTTTCTTATGAGGAATTCATGAATGCCGAATCCGACGACTCCGTCGGAGAGGACATTCCCGTTATTGTTCCCGGCGATAACGGCTGATACGTTATAGCAAAATGCGATAATTAACCCGGTTGAACTTTCGGCACGGAGGCAGGCGCAATTAAAAAAGAGTTTGCTTCCGTGCCGATTTATTTTGAAAGATTCAGCGAAACAATTTACAAAACAACCCTCCGCAAAAAAGAAAGAAAGGAAGCTTTCGACACTGCGAAAGCGATGATAACAAACATGAAAAACATGAAAAGGATTATTTCCGCGATTTTGATTTTGCTCCTTGCGGTTTCAATCTGCGCCTGCAAGGACTCTGCCGAAAAAAACGAAGACCCGATTGCAAAAAAGGTAAGCGAATACGCCGAGCTTAAGAATAAGGACCTCTCCGAAAGCATTGAAACATTGCCGACGGGCTTGGAATATGATGAAACAACAATTGAATGCTACAAAGCGGAGGGGCGCGACCTGGTTCATGTTATGCCGTTCGATTCGTCTGTGGCTTCCAAGTGGACGCAGGAGATTTGGGAGGAATACGCTCGCACCGATGATCTGTACAACAATACCCTGTTCAAGAACCTTACGGAAACCGTTGGGGACGACAGCGTAAGGCTGATTATCAGATTCATCGATAATGACGATAATGTGCTGTATGACCACATAATTGACAAAAACTACAAATCCTCCGCCGGAACGATTACGATTATCGATGACACGGACGAAGCCGAATATGCGGTAAAAGCCGCCGCGAAATATTGCAGCGAGAATGCGGAGCGGTTGAATGCGGAATTAAGCACGTTTATGGAGGAGGATGCAAAGTGGAACGGATGCCATGCCGAAGAGAGCGATATTGTGTTTGAATTCAAATACAACAAGGCCGTTGACAGTCAGGAGTTCGAAAGCAAATACAGTCAGGCCGATATCACAGAGGCACTTCAGCGATATGCGGACGAGATTGCATCCGAAACGGGAACACCGCTTGTGAAGCTTGTTTTCCGCTGCATTGACAGCGACGGAAACAACATTGCCGAGATGCATATCAAGGATCGAACGTTTGTTCATGATGAGAATTAAACCGCAGACAGCGGGCTTAAACTGAAAAACGGCAATCAAACATGAACTTTTCGGGCGGACGGCAAAAGCTGTTCGCCCGATTTGCTTGCTTTTGAGGGGCGGCGGATGTATAATGAAACAGAGAAAGCCAAAAGGGAGGGATTGAAAATGATGCAAAGCGGTGCGGACGAACGAATTCTTGATATAACGCCCGAACTCAGACTGCGGAGGTACGCGGGCGAATGCGATTTTGCACTTGAATGGTATTCGGACCCGGAACTCGTGTTCCTTGTTGACGGCGTTCGTGAACCGTATACTTCGGAAAAACTGCACAGGATGTATGATTATTTGAACGTTCACGGTGAGCTGTATTTTATTGAAGCAAAGGAAAACGGTGAGTTTCGCCCTGTTGGGGATGTTACGTTTTCCGTGCAGGATATGCCGATTGTGATCGGCGAGGCAGAGTATCGCGGGCGCGGCATAGGCAGGGCTGTTGTAAGCTTTCTTGCGGCAAGGGCGAAGCGGAACGGCATTTCGGAGCTTTTTGTTCAGGAGATTTATTCGTGGAACGTCTGTTCGAAACGCTGCTTTGAGTCGGTGGGATTCGTGCCGTATAAGCCGACGGAAAAAGGGTTTTCCTATCGGTTGGAGTTGCGGCAGTTTGAACCGAAAGGGCTTTTGCCGGAACAGGATTATGCCGAAACAAGGTGAACAAATGCAAACAAAACCCTTCCGTCAAACGTTCGGCGGAAGGGTTATTTGTCGGGCGCGGTGCCGAAAGCGAAAAGTCAATCGCTGTGTTCGGCGGCAAAGCGTTTAATTGCCTCAAAGGTTTCATCGGAAATAACATGCTCGATTTTGCAGGCGTCCTCTGCGGCAATTCCGGCGGAAACACCGAGCTTTGTGAATACTTTTGTTAAAACGCGGTGACGTTCGAATGTTTTTTCGGCGACCGAACGCCCTTCATCCGTGAGATAAAGATGCCCGGAACCATCCATGATGATATAGCCGTTTTTCTTCAATATACCCACGGCACGGCTGACGCTGGGCTTTGAATAGCCCATTTCTTCCGCAACGTCAACGCTGCGAACCTTGTTCAACCTGCGGGAAAGCACAAGAATGGTCTCAAGATACATTTCGCCGGATTCCTGCAAATGCATTCGATTCACCCCTTTCAAAGTTTTTTTAATTCAGTTGAACCTTACATAACTGCGGTCAGAAGGTAGATGATATAGGCATCGATCCATTCGGAGGGATCGCGTGACAAGCTTGACGCATAGTCGGCATAGGTAACATCCTCATCGTTTGTGAGCATATAACCGGAGCTGAAAACCTGCGTTGAAGTGCCTCTTACGCGGTCAATGGCAACGAGATATTTATATTTGTCGTCAAATGCCTCTTTTGTTCCGTCCTCGTTTACCTGTTCGTAATGCGTGCGATAAACGCCGTCCTTGTATTCAATATCGACAACGACAAGCTCCGGCTCACCGCCGGTGACAACTTTTCATAGTAAGTTGCAACGCGCAGAAGTGCAGGGCTGCCCTTTTTGTTGTTTTTGCAAAGTCGGTCATGACGGTTGAATTTTTGATGGTTCCTTGGCTTTGGTAAACAACAAGGCAGCCATCCGCCTCAGCCTGCTCGGGTGTGTAATCGGCAGGAATCTCGGAATAGGCGCAATAGTCGGTTTCGATCGTCTGCGGAGTTTTTTTGCAGGCGCAAAGGCTCAGCACAGCAGACACGAAACAGAGCGCAAGTGCAAAAATTATAACTTTGCGGAAGGTTTTTTTCATTGTTTTTCTCCTTTTGCGGGTTAAGTTTAAACGGTGTCGGGCGCTTCAGCGGCGGGTGATGATAACGTTGCGGAGCCTGTCATCAAAAACGCGTACGCAAAGCGTGAAAACAAGTTCATATGCGATAAAGAAAATCTCAATCGCAGGAATAATAATGTACAACGGATAATTCGGCAGCTGAGCGATTATGTCAAGACTGAACAGTTTGCCTGCGCCGAATATCACAAGTGCAGCAAGGCCGTTGCAGAGGATAAGCTTTGCGGCAAAGGCAACAAGCTTGTCGCGGATAACGCTGTCTATGCCGAGCTTAATCATTCCGTAGCAGCCGAAAAACAGGATGTACGCTGCAAAATACAGCTTGTTCGGAATCAGAAAAAAGCATATCGCGCCCGTTGCCGCATAGCTCAGAAGGGCGTATACGAACCCGCCGCGTTCCCTGAGGGGTATCCACGGCATGAGCGATGTCAAAAAGCACAGCGCAAGCTTTGCCGTCGGAATGACGGATGCCGCATAAAGAAACACAACGCTGAGCGCGGTGCTCATGGCGGAAAGGGTCAGTTTTGTTGTTGCAGAAATTTTTTTCATGTTTATAAAGCAATTGCAAAGCCCCAAAAGCGGCTGAAAAAGCAGAAAATCAGCAGCAGGAAATCAGATCTCCGCCCATGCATTCGCAGCAGGAATCCGCACAAAGCAAAGTCGAACAGCAGTTGCATGCCGTGTTCACGGTTGCTCCCGTATCGCCGTTGTCATAGGTGTGGTAGCTCCGCGTGCTTCGTGCGTTCAGGGAATCCCTTGCGCGGCGGTACTCCGCATTGCCCGGTTCCATCGAAACGGCTCTGTCAAGATAATTGCGGGCGGAGGAGTAGTCGCCGCCGCGGAAACAGACAATGCCATAAAGATAATGCCATTCCGCATTGTGCAGCGGTATGCCGTCCAGTATTGCCTGCGCTTCATACAGAGAGCTTGTGTTTATGCATTGCCGCACACGCGCGAATTCAGCCGAAAAATTGCCGGAATAACCACTGCCGTAATTTCCGGAATAACCGCCGGAGGAAGTGCGGGAGCTGTTGCCCGAATAGCCTCCGAATCCGCTGCCGGAATAAGTGTTTTGGGAAGCGGAGCCGTTTTTGCGCATGTTTGTTATTGCGTCATACGCCTCGTTGACCTGCTTCAGCTTGTCGTTTGCAAGATCCTTCAGGTCACTGTCCTGATAGCGATCGGGATGATATTTTTTAACTAATTTAATGTAGGCGGAACGGACCTGCTCATCGGTGGCGGTTTCCGAAACGCCGAGCACCTCATATGGGTTCACGGGTTCGTCCTTTCTAATATACAGGCAGAAAAAATCAGGCTTTGTGCGCCGCCGTCGTAATGCCGTCGTTCGGCAGCGGCTGTTTTCCTTTGCAAAAACGGCATCGGAAACGGCAAAAAGCCCCTGGAACAGAATGTTGTCGAGAATCGCCCTGTCGCGGCCGGTGCTCAACAAATTATATGCCGAAATTGCAGAATTTATCGAGATATTAATAATAAATTCTGCATCATCGCGGGTGCAGCCGCAGAGATTGAACGGGTTGAAAAGCGAATGCTTTTTGTCGCTTTCGCGATCGTCCCATGCATCGCAAAGGTAAATGAACCTTCCGATAAAAAAACCGGTTTCCTTCAGCGCGGGGATTTCCTTTTGGGGAACGGGTGCCGACGCAAGCACATCGCGCAGCATTTCCCCGAAAATATTGGCGGGAAGATCCGGCGAACGCAGCGTTTGAGAACGCAGCGTTTGAGAACGCAGTTCCGCCGCTGAGTCGTTCTTTGCGGCTTTGCGGCGGGGAAAAGCCCGACTGCCGCGATAGGGTGCTTCAACGGAGGCAAGCTCCCGCATGTGTTTTTTCACCGCTGCATAAACCTCCGGCCGGCGCAAACGTGCTTTTTTGAATGCGCAAAGCAGGGGGAGTTTTGCGGCAATTCGCAGCGGCTTTCCGTCCGCAATATCGTCCGAAAGCTTGAATTCGGAAAGAATAACGCAGACATCGGCTGCAAAATCGAGGGCGGCGGAAGGCGAACCGAGCATTGCCCGCTTTTTGCCGAAGGGCTTGAACGGGCAGCGCAGCAAATCTTCAGGCGAATCCTCACCGCTGACGGAGGCAGCGAGCAGCGCAAGGAAGGTGCAGTCAAAGCTCAGCAGCGCACGGGCTGCCGTTCCGTACCGCGCCCCAAGACGGCGGCATAATCCGCAGTACCATGCATCATAGCGCGCTTTTTCGCGGACCCGAAGCTCCGGAATGTTTGGCTTTATGTATCCGAACAAAGTTTTTTCCGCCGAAAGTTGATTTTGCGGGCAAATCGCAGGTGCGGCGGATTCCGCGAACGATATTGCCCATATCGTATTTTATACCAATACGGACTTTTTTTTTCAACCGTCCCGAGGCAGGACAATTAAAGAAAAACGCGGAAAATTGTGAAATTAACGCGGCAATCGGTGCTCAGCCCGTTTTTAAAACACACTCAACACGCGCATATACATGAATATATAGCCGGCATATGCAATCGCAGAGACTGTAAAAATTGCAGCGGTTCTTTCTTCCGACTTGCAGCTCATTGCAATTGCAGCGATAATTGCGGGAACAACGCTCAGATAGCGCATTGCGGAAAGCAGCCACGTGCAGCCCATTGCAAGCGCGAAATAGGCGAGAAAATGCAGTGTGTATGCGGCGGGGAGCTTGCGGGCGCGGCGAAGAATCAGCAGCGGAGTCAGTACGATCAGTGCGACCGTCGGCAGGAAGAGCACAAACACGGATGTGATGTTCGTTCCGTTAAACGCTCCCGAACCCAATGCAGCCTTTAAATCACCGATTGCCCTTTGATACATGTAGCGTGCCGTATCGAAGAAAAAGCCGAGACCCTGACTCCAGTTGGATTTTTGGTACACGGAGAACATAAACCAATCGCCCGCGACGACCTTGTTTATGTAAAGATAGGCAAGCGTGCCGAAAGTCGATATAACAAGCGAAAGCACAATTTCCGCAATCGCCGACCCGATTTTTTTTCCGCTGCGGGCTCTGCGGACACAGTACCCGATGCCCTCAATCGCGAGAGGAACGGCAAGCAGCACGCCCGGCGAACGGGTGAATCCGGCACATGCCGCGGCTATGCCCGCCGCAAGGTATTTCTTTTTTTTGCAGCGCATAGAAGCAAAGCACGGTGAAAAGCATGAACAGCGGCTCCGTCATTCCCGAATTCAGGAAAATCGAACCGGGCAGCAGCAGCCAGATGAAGGGCGCAAGGCGTGCCTTTTTTTCACCGAGCAGAGGACGAAGCGTGAGATACAGAACGCCTGCCGCCGAGCAGGAGGCGAGCGTGTTGATTATTTGCGCGGAAACAAAGCTGTTGTGAGTCAACAGGTTGAGCCCGCGCATAAGCAGCGGAAGCATCGGAAAAAACACGATAAGCAAGCGGTCTTCGCCGGTTGAAGCATACCAGTTTTCGGCTATGCTGCAGTAATGCGGGGCGTCCGTGTTGACTTTTGTCCACGCAGTTTGCCAAAGGTTGAGCAAACTGCCCTGAAACTTAGGATTAAGACAGTAAAAAACGATCATTCCGAATATTGTCAGTGCTGCACGAAGAACGAATGCGGCAAGAACAATTTTCAGGAAGGTTTTTCCGTTTGCCTTTTCGATGCCGGACGGCACAAGCTGCGTGTCGTCCCCGCTGAAAACTTTGATAATCTGCGGGACAGCCGCAATGAGCACTGCGGTAAAAACGGCAAGCGACACTGCCGAAACCGCAAGACTGTCGATTTCGAAATTTGCACGGTTTTTGACACAGTACACAGCGAACAGCACGGAGAAAGCAATTACGATGAATATGCGCACCAAAAGCACGGCGCGTTTTTGAGGATCCATGCGCCCGATTTTATTGAAAAAGTTAAGCTTTTTCGGTTTTTTCTTCTTCAAAAGTCGATTGAAACGGTTCGCCTGCCGGGTCTTGAAGCATATCGCCCCGGGGCAGCTCATTCGTTATATCGGCTGCCGCGTGATCAAACGCATTTTCGGCGGAATTTTGAGGATTATTTGTTTCGCCGCTTCGGTTTTCCATAAAAAAGGTTCTCCTCCCGCAAAGATTTTAATCAGGACTTTTTAAGTATATCACACTATGCGCACTTATTCAATGCGAAAAACAAACAAAAATGCGAAAGGGAAACGGGGAAAGAGCAAAATAAGCATAAAAAAACCGGACAGGCTTTCGCCTGCCCGGTCGGGTTTCATGCTGCCGTAAACCTGTGAACCGAATCGATGAACGAATTCCGTTCACGGCGGCTGCAATTTGTTACATAATGTTGTCGTATTCGTTTACGATGATGTTGTGTGCGGGCATTGCGGAAGTATCGTCGGATACTTTAACGGTGCCGTCGAACATGCTCTTTACAAGGGCTTTATAGTCGTCCTTTGTGAAGTTGTCCGTCCACTGGGTGGATTCCATGGGGATCTGAACGTAGTTAAGTTCGGGATCGTCGCCGGATACGAGGCCGAGGGTTGCGATCTTGCCGCCGTAGTTAGCCCAATTGCCGTTTTCGATAACGTCTTTGAGGGTTGCCTTGACGGTTGCGCCGAGACCCTTCATTGCGGAGGTAACGGTCATGCCTTCGGTGCCGAGCTTGTTGATGGTTGCTGCCTGGTCGGTGTCAACGCCGATAACCTTGCCGTTTGCCTTCTTTGCAGCTTCGGTTGCGGAGGTGTAGATGCCGCCGCCGCATGCGAACACAACCTGAACGCCCTTTTCCTGATACCAGGTGTCCATATAAGCGGTGATTTCGGGAGTGCCTGCGAACTTGTTGCCGTAAACATATTCAACGGTGATTTCATCGTTCATTTCTTTGCCTGCATCGTTGCAGCCCTGAACGAAACCGTAGCCGTAGCGGATAACAGCGGGAACTGCCATGCCGCCGAGGAAACCGAGGTGGGTATAGCCGAGCTTAACCGCTGCATAACCTGCCATATAGCCGCAGAGTTCTTCTTTGTAAACTGCGCAGTATACGTTCTCGCTGATGTGTTCCTTGTTGTTCTCGTCGATGAGACCGGCTCTTGCGCCGGTTTCGTCATGCTTATAGAAGCAGTCGAAAAGGTCGTATTCGGAAACATCGAGAGCGATGAACTTAACATCCTTGTACTCTTCCTTGTCCTGAACCTGATAGAGCGTTCCCGCAAAAGCAAAGCCGGGCATAACGATGATGTTGTAACCGCCGTCGATGGCTTCTTCAACTTTTGCAACGCGCTCTTCGGTGGAGTCGCCTGCGGGTTTGAAGTACTGGAAGTCAATTTTGTTTGCATCACAGTATTCCTTGCAGGCTTCATAGGTGGTCTGGTTGAAAGACTGGTCGGTGATGTCGCCGTAGTCGGTGATCATTGCGACTTTGTAGTCGCCCTTCTGCGTTCCGCTCCGGTCACATGCGGCAAGCATGGGAACGAGCATCAGTGCTGCAAGAATGATTGCAAGCAGTTTCTTCATGGTATTTACCCTCCATGTGGAAAATTTGATTATATACGCGATGCGCGGCGGAAATTCCGCAGATAAACCGCGTATATATTCATTATAACAGACTTTCCTGCAAAAGGGAAGAGGAAAAATGAATCGGAAGTGTTTTTTTAGGAAAAACTTTGACGGTTTTTTCGGAAGCACCGTTTGGTGCTGTGCCGGATCGGTGTTTTATAAGGTTCTTTCCGCCGCCGCTTCCGAAAACATGCCGAAAACACAACGAACACATGCCGAACGCCGCTTTCTTCAAAATCCGGCCGAAAAAATCCCGTTCGACAGTTGAAAGAAACCGCGCAGGGTATTATAATATGGTATGAGTATGCGGAGCGGTACGGAGTTTTTGCGAACTTCGGAGGATTTGCCTCTGCACCGCATCCGACACGAAAGGAGAAAACGGAAAATGAGGAGAAGTATGCTGTTTTTGCCCGGCAACACGCCGAACATGATCATAAACGGCGATGCGCTCGGTGCCGACAGTATCATTCTGGATCTGGAAGATGCAGTCTCGCCGGATGAAAAGGATTCCGCAAGGCTGCTCGTTCGCAGCGCAATGAAAAATATGGGCTTTGCGGGCTGTGAAATCACCGTCCGCATAAATTCAATAGATACCGATTACTGGAAGGACGATCTTGAGGCCGTGATTCCTCTTAAGCCCGACCTTATTATGCCCCCCAAGGCAAGCTGCGCGGAGGATATGCGCATTATTGATGAATACATTGCGGGAATCGAACGCCGCTGCGGCATGGAAGTCGGAACGGTAAAACTTATTCCGCTTATCGAAACGGCTCTCGGTGTTGAAAACGCATTCAATATTGCTTCGGCCTGCCCGCGCGTTGCGGCATTATTCCTCGGCGGCGAGGATCTGACGGCGGATCTGCGCTGCAAGCGCACAAAGCAGGGCAACGAGATAAACTATGCCCGCACGCGGCTCGTTTGCGCCGCCCGTGCGGCCGGGGTCGATGTTTATGACACTCCGTTCACAGACGTTAACGACGACGAGGGCATAGTGCGCGATGCGGAATATGCAAAAAGCCTCGGCTTCAGCGGCAAATCCGCGATTGCACCGCGCCATGTGCGCGCAATAAACGAAGTGTTCAGCCCGTCCGCAAAGGATATTGAATACGCAAGGCTTGTGTTCGAGGCGATCCGCATCGGCAAGGAACAGGGCAAGGGCGCGGTTTCGCTGCGCGGCAAAATGATAGACAAGCCCATTGTTGAGCGCGCAAGGCAAACGCTTGAAATCGCAAAACAACTCGGGCTGGACGGAGGTGCCGAATAATGAAAACAAAGCTTACCGAATCGGTCAAACAGGCAATTGTCAACAGCGGACTCCGCAGCGGAATGACAATTTCGTTCCATCACCACCTGCGCAACGGCGACTATGTTTTGAACATGGTGCTTGAAGCGATTGCGGAGCTCGGAATCGGCGATCTGACGGTGAACGCAAGCTCACTCTTTGATGCGCACCGTCCGCTTAAGGAACATATCAAAAACGGCGTTGTAACAACGCTCCAAACGGACTATATGTCCCGGGAACTCGGAAGATTCATTTCTGCCGGCGGAATGAAAAACCCCGTTCAATTCCGCACGCACGGCGGCAGACCCTGCGATATTGAAAACGGAAAAACTCCGATAGATGTTGCTTTTATCGCCGCGCCTGCTTCGGATGCAATGGGCAATTGCACGGGCAAAATCGGCAAATCCGCCTGCGGCTCGCTGGGCTATGCAATTCCGGACGCAAAATGTGCAAAGCATGTTGTTGTTATCACCGACGAACTGCATCCCTATCCGCTCATCGAATGGTCGATTCCCGAAACGGATGTTGATCAGGTCGTTGCGGTGGAGTCCATCGGTGACCCGAACGGAATCGTTTCCGGAACAACAAAAATCACCCGCGATCCCGTCGGTTTGCTGATGGCAATGACGGCTGTGGACGTTATAAAAGCTTCCGGTCTGCTGAAGGAAGGCTTCTCGTTCCAGACGGGCGCGGGCGGAGCATCCCTTGCGGCGGCAAAATATCTTAAGGATGTTATGCTTGCCGAAAAAATACGCGGCAGCTTCGGCCTCGGCGGCATCACGGGCTATATGGTGGATATGCTCAACGAAGGCTGCTTCGAATCCCTGCTGGATGTTCAGTGCTTCGATTTGAAGGCGGTTGAATCCATAAGGAGCAACCCGCGGCACCGTGAGATTTCCGCAACGCACTATGCTTCTCCCGGTGCAAGCAGCGCGGTGACGGACAGCCTGGATGTTGTTATTCTCGGCGCAACGCAGATAGACACGGATTTTAATATCAACGTGCATACGGATTCCGACGGCAGGATAATGGGCGGCTCGGGCGGACACAGCGATACAGCGGCGGGCGCAAAGCTTGCAATGATAATCGCGCCGCTTTCCCGTGCAAGGCTTCCCATCGTGACGGACAGGGTGAACTGCATATCCACTCCGGGCAGCACGATAGACGTGCTTGTCACTCAAAAGGGCGTTGCCGTGAACCCGAAAAACACGGAACTGCAAGACAGACTGCGTGAGGCAGGCATAAAACTTGTTGACATAAACGAGCTCAAAGCCCTGGCGGAACGCACGAGCGGCGTGCCGAAAAAGCCCGCTCTCGGCGACAGAATCGTTGCAAACGTCATCTATCGCGACGGAACGGTTATCGACACGATAAAGCAGGTCGCGGACTGAGCGAAACTGCGGTCCGAAAACTGACTGAACAGCTGCGGGCGAGCGTTGCGGCAAAACAAAACAGCCGCGTTCGCCCGCACAAACAGAATACATAAATGCCGGTTAGAATCGTTCGAAGCACAAAGTGCGGAGATTCGAAGTCCGTGCGTTCCAAAAAATACAGCATAAGGAGATAAACCATGCGGGAAATTAACGCGCAGCTCATAACCGATAAGGTTGCGGAGCTTTGCATTGACGCCAATTGCAGCCTTCCCTGCGATATCAGAAAGCGCATCGAGGATGCAAGGGCAAACGAACCGTGGGCAACGGCTCAGGGCATACTCGATAAAATTATCGAAAACTATAATATTGCGGATGAAAACCGCGCACCCATCTGCCAGGATACGGGCGTTGCCTGTGTGTTTTTGAAGATCGGGCAGGATGTCCATATCAACGGCGACCTTACGGAGGCCGTCAACGAGGGTGTTCGCCGCGGCTATCGCGACGGATATCTGCGTAAATCTGTCGTCAAAGACCCGCTGCGCAGAGTCAACACGGGCGACAACACTCCCGCAATGCTCTATATCGAGCTTGTTCCGGGCGATAAAATCGAGCTTACCGTTGCACCGAAAGGCTTCGGCAGCGAGAACATGAGCCGTATTGCAATGCTCAAGCCCTCCGACGGCATTGAAGGCGTGAAGAATTTCATTCTTAAAACGGCGGAAGAGGCGGGCCCCAATCCGTGTCCTCCGATCGTTATCGGCGTCGGTATCGGCGGAACGTTCGACAAAGCCGCATTGCTTGCAAAAAAAGCACTGATGCGCAGCACCGACGAGCGCAATGCGGATGAGTTTTATGCGGAGCTGGAAAATGAAATGCTCCGAAAGGTCAATGCTCTCGGCATCGGGCCGCAGGGCTTCGGCGGAAAAACCACTGCGCTTGCGGTCAATATCGAGGCTATGCCCACGCATATTGCAGGCTTGCCCGTTGCGGTGAACATCAATTGCCATGTTACAAGGCATAAGAGTGCGATAATCTGAGTTCGGGAGGAACAAACGAATGGAAAGACATATCACCCTGCCGTTAACGCGTGAGGAAGCGCGTACCATTAAAAGCGGCGAACAGCTCCTGCTGTCCGGCGTTATATACACTGCGAGGGATGCGGCGCATAAACGGCTTTGCGAACTTGTTGAAAAGGGCGAACCGCTGCCCTTTGATGTTAAAAACGCAACGATTTATTACGTCGGCCCCACTCCCGCAAAGCCCGGGCAGGTCATAGGTTCGGCAGGCCCGACAACAAGCTACCGCATGGATGCGTATTCGCCGACGCTTATCCGCGAGGGTGAAACGGGCATGATCGGCAAAGGCAAGCGCAATGCGGAGGTCATCGATGCAATGAAAAAATACGGTGCGGTCTATTTTGCCGCAATCGGAGGCGCAGGTGCGCTGCTTTCAAGCTGCATCAAAAAGGCGGAGATAATTGCATACGAGGATCTCGGCGCGGAGGCTCTCAGAAGACTTGAGGTTGAAAACTTCCCCGTGGTTGCGGTTATAGACAGCGAGGGAAACAACCTTTACGAAAAAGGCCGCAGAGAGTATCTTGAGACCGTTGACGCAAACGGAAATGCATAATTCGTTATGCTGTGCCGTATCGGCACAAGAACGATAAAAAACTTTTTTAAAACAGCCGGAACATCATCCGTCCCGAAATTGCAGGGCAGCGGGTGGTGTTCCGGCTTTTCCGCGCAGTGTCATTCGCGCGGACGATCGTTGTTTTGTTCAATCCCCGTTCGTCGCTTTGCTGCGACAAGGTCATCGATAATAACACGGATATGTGACAATTCCTCCGTGCTCAGCCCGTCAACGATTATGGATGTTCGATTGTCCAGCCCGAGCAGAAAATCCGTTGATACGGAGAAGAAATCCGCAATTTTCATAAGCATTTCGATCGAGGGCTGAATATTTCCGTTTTCCCAGTTTGAAATGCTCTGTTTGGATACATTAAGTTTTTCTCCGAGTTCAACCTGGCTGATGCCGCGAACGCTGCGCAGCAGCCTTATGTTATCGCCCAACATGGCATGCAGTCTCCCTTCTTTGCTTTTTTTGTTGTGCAATTGTATTTTTATACGGATTCATGCGCCGTATACGGCAGGGCTGCACACCGACTTCGGATTTTACCGTAAGAAGGTTCGCTGTCTCCTGAATACAACCGCAGCTGTCGGTACAATTTTAAGGTCAATCTTTCCGATGCATAAATACCACGGTATTGCATTGATGGACAACGGACAACTTCGCTCAAAGTGATGAAAAAAAGGTACAAATAAGGGCAATGTTTGCATAATTTCGCCGAACGGAGAACATTTTGCTCCGGCGGCGTTTCGTTGTCAAATTTGCTTTCAAAAACGAATAGATTTTATATTGAACCGCGTTTGCTGCATTTGGGTTCACGCAGCCGGAGAATTATGTTATAATATGCGGAATTGCTGCGGTTTTTAAAATACATATGCGCACCGCTTTGCAGCGGGAATGCACTGCATGCCGCCTGAAAGGAAATAAAACAATGAGCAATATGACAAAAGTCATCATCGGCATCGTTCTGCCGTTTCTCGGAACAGCGCTCGGTTCCGCAACAGTCTTCTTTCTGAAGAAAGAAATGAATTCAAAGCTTCAAAACCTTCTGCGCGGTTTTGCGGCGGGCGTTATGATCGCCGCTTCGGTATGGTCGCTGCTGATTCCGTCAATTGACATGGCGGAGGCTGCGGGCAAAACTGCGGCATGGCTGCCCGCCGTTGTCGGCTTTCTTATCGGCATCGGATTCATGCTGCTGTTGGACAGCCTGATTCCGCATCTGCATACGAATTCCGCCCGCCCGGAAGGCCGCCCCTCCGCAATGGGGAAAAACCTTATGCTGATGCTTGCCGTAACGCTGCATAATATCCCCGAAGGAATGGCCGTCGGCATCGTCCTTGCGGGTATGCTTAACGGAAACAATGCAATAAGTGCCTCCGGCGCAATAGCTCTCGCTGTCGGTATTGCGATTCAAAATTTCCCGGAAGGCGCAATAATTTCAGCCCCCCTCGCCGCAAGCGGAACCTCGAAAGGCAAAGCCTTTGCCTGCGGAACCCTCTCCGGCGCTGCCGAGCCTGTCGGCGCAATACTGACCATCCTCGTAACCTCTCTCGTAACACCCGTGCTGCCCTATATCCTCGCTTTCGCCGCCGGTGCAATGATCTATGTTGTCATCGAAGAACTTATCCCCGAGTCCCGGTCCGATGAGCACAGCAATGTCGGCACCGTCGGTGCCGCCCTCGGGTTCGCGCTGATGATGCTGCTCGATGTCGCCTTGGGGTGAGGGAAGATCTGGGAAAGCCGTTTCAACAGCATGAAAATCAGCTTGACAGAAAAACTGAAGAAAAAAATATGCCGTAATAAACGAAACAGCCGTCGCATGACGGCTGTTTTGGCGTCCCCGGCGCGATTCGAACGCGCGGCCTTCCGCTTAGGAGGCGGACGCTCTATCCTGCTGAGCTACGGAGACATTTACCAACAATTATTCTATCTTATTTTTGAAAAAGAGTCAATCACTTTATGCGGGCGGGATGAAATATATCTTGGAGACGGCGCCGGGTACTGATGTTTTTCGGACGGCAGCCGAAGAAGACGGCAGCCCGGGGTGCAATTTTCTGCTTTTGAGGAGAAAAATCGGGTTCCTCTTGAAAATAGAAAAAAGAAATGGTAGAATATTGGACAAAGGACACAAATGTGTTTAAGGAGGTGCAAAACATGCCGGCGAGGACAAAAATCATTGCGGCGTACCCATCGCTTTCACCTGCGGAGCGGCAGGCGGCGGACTTTATCCTTTCCGATCCGGATGCGGTTCCGCATCTTTCGATAAAGCAGATTGCGGCGCGGGCGGGGGTCAGTATGCCGACCGTGACGCGGCTTGTACGGCGGGCGGGCTACAGCGGTTTTACGGAGCTGCGAATTGCGCTTGCCGGAAGTTTTACCAAAAACAAACCGGTTGCATCGGGCGATGATGACGGCGAGTTTTTCAGCAAGCTGATGCTCGGCCAGATGCGTTCGGTCGAGGCAGCACTTAAGGCTGCGGACGAGGAAAGAATTTGCGCACTTGCCAAACGGCTTGTGACGAGCACGGGGTGTGTGCTGCTGTGCGGTGCGGGAGCTGCGGCGGGGATTGCCGAAAGTGCGGGCAGCGCACTTGTCGAACTCGGAATCCGTGCGGTTTGCCCGCAAAAACCCGAAACCCGGGCGGCATATTCCGCGCTGCTCGGTGAAGGAGACACTCTGTTCTGCATCCGTTCCGAAGGAAGCAGGGAAAGCGCGCAGCAACTGACGGAATGCATTCGAACGGCAAAAAAGGGTGGTGCGTACACTGTTTTTGTTTGCAATGAGCCTTGCATTTCGGCGGAGAGTGAAGCGGATTGCAGCATTTGCACAACATGCGAAAGCGATATTCGCAGACTTTTGGGCTATGCAACATCGGCATCGCTTGTTGCGTTTACGGAAGCTTTACTCGCGCTCACGGCGCGATATGCGGGAAAAATTCCGGAGAACGCATACCGGGGAAGAATGCAGTGAACAGCTGAAAGGGAATATAAACAAAATGAGAATCATTGAGGATTTGCATACACATACATATTACAGCCACGGCAAAAACGGCCCGCGCGACAATGTGCTTCGGGCGTTGGAACTCGGACTTGAGGCGGTTGCGGTCAGCGAACATGCGGGCGGCAACATGTATTACGGTGTCCGCGGGAAAAAACTGGAGCGGCTGAACGCGGAGCTTGCGGAACTGCGTCGGGAGTTTGACGGACGTATCCGCGTGCTGCGCGGCTTGGAATGCAACGTAATGAATTTCGGTGAAAGCGATATCCCGAAGGACCGCAGCGAATATGATGTCATTATTCTTGGGTACCACAAGGGAATTCCGCCGGTGAACAGATTTGCGCGGCATATCCTTTTCGAAAGTTTCGGCGGGAAATCGACTCCGCGGCGCAACACCGAATCGCTCATGGCGGCGGCGGAAAAGGGTCATGCAGATATTATTTCGCACCCGAACCTTTATTTGACTCTGGACATTCCGTATCTTGCGGACTGTGCAAGGCAGCTTGGCATTTTGCTGGAAATAAACTCCTCGCATGTAAGCCTGACCCCGGAGGAGATAAAAACGATACACGAACACGGTGCGGGGCTTATCATCGGCAGTGACGCTCATGTCAGCTCCCGTGTCGGTGATTTTGCAAACGGAATCGAATCCGCAAAACAGGCGGGAGTTTTGAATTCGGTTGTTAATATTGAATTATAATGCAGAATGCACGGTGCATCGACCGATGTCCGAAAGTACGGAGGCTCAGGTTCGGAAGAACCGCCTGCAAAGCTCCGAAAGCGCGGCCTCGAGCTGCGCACAGCTGCGCCAGCCGCTTCCGATAGGTGCGTTCGGACGGCTTTTTCCGTGAAAATCGCTTCCGCAGGTTGCAAACAGTCCGAATTCACGGGAAAGGGAAGAGAAAAGCCGCGTTTCACCTTCCGTTGCGGCACCGTAAAAAGCTTCAATACCCCATATTCCCTTGTCGGCAAGGTCGCGGACAAGCTCATGCGGATCGCATTTTTTCATCAGCATCGGGTGGGCAAGTATTGCAGCTCCGCCCGCGCCCGTAACGGCATCGATGACAGCCTGCGGAGAGGGGTGTTTTTGCTTTATATCCGCAAGAGCGTCTCTGTTCAGTATGCGGCGGAAGGCATCGGCTGTGTTTTCGGCGTGGCCTGCTGCGGTGAGCGCGGCAGCATAGTTTGCGCGGGTCGTGGATTCGCTGCGGATAAGATAATCCGAAACATCCATGCCCATTTTGCGCAGCTTGATTTCAAGCAGACGGTTGCGCTCCTCGCGAAGAGCGGTTTGTTCCGCAAGCAGTTTTTGAAAACACGGCGCGTCGATATCCTGCCCGATGCCGAGAATGTGAAGCGTGTCGGCATAGTCCGCTTCGGCCTCAACTCCGGGAAGCATCCGAAGCCCAAGCTGTGCGGCGCGGGACAGCGCGGCGGGAACTCCGCGCACACAATCGTGGTCAGTCAACGCGAGCAGCTCAATTCCGGCGGCTTTTGCAAGCTCGGCAACATGTTCCGGGGATTCGCTTCCGTCGGAACAGCGGGAGTGTGTGTGCAAATCATACATTGTGTTTTCCTCCGTGTACGCGGCGAAGCCCGTGCGGGTGATTCGGCCGTGCTTTAGTCTGTCGGAATGCCGACTGCGTTTGAAATAATTATACATGAGACCGCGGAGAAATGCAACGGCGGAACAAAAATAATATATCTGCCGGAGATGATTGTCGGAAAAGCGCGTATATTGTATAATTAAAGAATGCGGGAGCTTACGCATAAAGGGCGGGAAACTCAAAAAATATCGAGGCGAAAACCGATATGATAAACGTGAAAGAAAAGAAAACCGAACGAACCGAAAAAATCGGGAAAGGACAAACAGCACCGAAAAGAAAGAAAACGGCGACGGTCGAGCGCATTGCGCAGGCGATAGGCTCAAAACGTTTTCTTGCAATTGTGCTGTGCTGCTGTGCCTGGGCGGTGTTCCATGCGGTGAACATGTATGCCGTTTATTCCGATTTGCTTAAGCGCGTTCGGGATGCGCTTCCGATTTATTCCGGAGAGGAAATGCAGCGATTTGCGGAGCTGACTTCCGACCTGATATATACTTTCAGAGTCACGGCGGGAATTTACTGCATACTTGAATGCATTTTGCCGATTGCGGCGGCAGCGGCATTTGCGGCGGTGCATTGCGATGCACGGCGGGGACAGCTTGCGGAGGGTTCGGGAATTCCGCTGCTTCGAATGACGCTTGCGGTGCGGGTTGTCATCGGAATTGCCGCAGCCGTGACGCTGTGCCTGCTTGTCGTCTGTGCGGCGGAACTGGAGCAAGATATAATCATTTTTCGCAAAACCGTACTTAACATCATTGCAACGCCTCCGCCCGTGTTTACTCCGATGCGCATTGCGGCGATAATAATTACTTCGGGCGGGATAAATGCTGCGCTGTGCACACTTGAATGCTTTTTGTTCCGCATGTTCGGAAATGTTCGAAGTCAGCTTTCTGCGGAGCCGAACGGCGGCAGGGCGGAAATACGGCTGCAGGGGGCGGAATATCTGCTGTTCGGTCTCGGGCTTGCTTCGGCGGCGTGCGCGGTTGTTCTGCTTACGGCGATTGTGGCAATGGGGCAGCGGCATCCGTCCGTTTACAAAAGCGGAATCATCAATGCGTTCAATCCGCCGGCATTTGCCGCGGCGGCGTGTGCGCTTTTCACCGGTATGAAGCTGTGCAGAAGCTGTGAACAACATGAAGCTGTGAACAATAAGGAAAAAACTGCTGCGGAAGATGCAGGCAATTAACAACGGCTGCGAATCCGTTTATAACGACAAAAAAGCAGAGCCGCTGCGGCGAACTCTGCTTTTTGTTGTTCTTGCGGGAAGAGTCTCGGAAAGTCGCTTTTGCGAAAACGGTTTGTTTAACAGCCTTTTTCACAAAACACGAAACGTTAACTCAACCGACGGCTGAAGGAACCGTTATTTTTTGTCCTTTGAATCGTCGCACTCGGAGAACACGGCTCTGAGCCTGTCAAGAATATCGATTATATATTCTCTGTTGAGCGTGTAATAGGTTTTTGCGGTGCGCAGATCGCATTCCACAAGGTTTGCCGCAACAAGGCGCGCCATATGATGGGAAATGGTGGTGGGGTGCAGCGCGGTCTTTTCGGAAAGCTCCTGTCCGTAGGCGGGGCTTTCGCGAAGCAGATTGATAATGTCCAAACGGCTCGGCTCGGAAAGGGCTTTGAACAGCATTGCGAGTTCCTCGGGGAAGAGATAATGTCGCGAACGCTTGAAACAAGGTCATAACCGATGCCCATGAGAACCATGCCGCTGTCCTTTCCGGTATCGTCCTGATACTGCTTGATGAAAGCAGCAATATGGTCATACATGAAGATGGAGCAGTAGGAAGTCATTTCGATATCGTCGGGAAGTCCCATTCCGTAGCAGTCGTTAACCTTTTTGAGGACGCCGCTGCCTTCGGGATAGCGTTTGGAAAATGCGGAGCAGATTGATGCAACGTTTTCGCGTTCACGGCGCATTGCATTGAGGAACCCGTCAACAAGCAGGGATACGCGTTCGGAATAGCTCTTGTATTTGAACAGGAGCTTCATTACGCCGAGTCGGGACTGCTCATCAAGGCCGGTGTTTTCAAGCCGCTCATAGAAGACATCGGAAGTGATCTCCTCGGTCACGGTTGCGGTGCCGGGGATTCAAGAACGCTCAGAATGTCAACCATGATGTCTTCATCGGTTTTTGAATAAATATATTCAGTGAAATTCTCCGGATCAATACCGTCGCGAATTGCGGGGAAGACCATCATGTACATAATGCTGTTGCTGCATGCGAAGGGTGTGGGACTGCTGCAAACAGGAGTCAACAGCTGACTAAGCTCGCGCTTGCCCACACGGACAAGGTAGTCAAGGCGATCCTGAAGGTCTGCAACCGGAGAGAGGAGCCTTAAGAATTCGTTTGTTTTTGAAGGAAATCTTGTGCACAATCTGTCGAGTTCAATGCGAACAAGACGACCTTCGGCTCTGCGGTGGAAGTATTGAAGAGCTTCAAAGAGGGGATGGATGTTTATCATACGGGAGACCAACCTTTCGTATTTTTGTTTTATACTCTTTTATTCTAATGCATTTAAAAAAATATGTCAAGTACAGAATTTCCTGTTGACAAGATATTGTTGGGCATTGTACAATGCATAGGATACCAATCCTATAACTGTGGTTGGAGAAGGAGGATAAACATGAAACTCAAACGTTTGGCGGCACTTGTGCTCGCGGTTATGATGACATTGACCGCAGCTTCCGTGACGGGGCTTTCGAAGCTTGCGGCGGAAGGAACACAAAAGCCCGAAAAGTCCGTTGTTGATGCGGCGGGCGCAACATGGTACCACGCCGATGCAGGCGAGGAACTGCGTTTTGATGACGACTCAAGCTATTGCTTTGAAAGCGAAAGCTGGATTATGCGTCAGAAGAGCGGGAACACGATTGACGAAGCTGTTTTCGACGGCATCACGCCCGACAATGTTCAGACATTGACCGATGAAAACGGCGAGACCTACACCGTTTCAATGTATTCCCAGGCAACGGTTGTTGCAGCACTCAACCGCATGCTCGGCAAAGAAACGAAAAAACCCGAACGAACCCTTGTTGAAAGGTACAAAATTGATGATGAAGGCATGATTGACGTCATTATCAAACTTTCCGGCGATGCCGTGCTCGAAAACGGCGGCGCGGTTCTCGGCGAAGGACTTACCAAACAGCAGTCCGCCGCACGCGAAAAGCTTGCAGCGGAACACGAAATCATTAAAAAGCGCATTGAGTGCGCCGCTTCGGCAATCTCGTTTGAATATGATTTCACCCTGCTCTGCAACGGCTTTGCGGCAAGCGTACCTTTCAACGAGGTTTCGCGCATTGCGGCGGTTGCGGGCGTTGAAAGCGTTGAATACATGCCCGTGTTCGAAATTCCCACGGAAAGCTATGAAATCGTTCGTCCCAACGACACAAAGATGACGATTGCGAACGATGTTATTGAATCCCGCTACGCATGGGATCTCGGCATTGACGGCAGCGGCATGGTTATTGCAATTATCGATACAGGCATCGATACCGATAACGAGTGCTTTGCTCCCGGGCTTGAAACAGTCAAACTGACGCAGGAGGACATCAGCCGCATAATCGCCGAAAATCCGGATATGAACATGCTTGCGCTCCGTCCCGGAACGACTGCGGAACAGGTTTATATCAACGATAAGATTCCGTTCGCATTTGACTATGCGGATAAGGACTGCGATGTTAACCACGGCGGACAGGCTTCCGCACACGGCACGCATGTTGCGGGCATCGCAGCGGGGCAGGCGGTCGAAAGCGCGGGTACAAGCTTCGGACTGACCTCACTCGGCGTTGCACCCAAGGCGCAGATCCTGCCGCTCAAGGTGTTCAGCAACCGCGACGCTTCCGCAACTCTCGGCAGCGTTGCAGCCGCAATGGAGGATGCGATCGTTCTCGGTGCGGACGCGATAAACCTCAGTCTCGGTGCTGTCGGCGGTCCCGTGTATTACGAGGACTATACAGAAGTTTTTGATGCGGCACTTGCCAACGGCATCAATGTTGTTGCTTCTGCGGGCAACTCCGCCTCTTCCACTTACCACAGCCTTTGGGAAGCGGATCTCGGTCTTACGGATAATCCCGATATCGGCATGGTCGGCATGCCCGGAAGCTTCAATTCCGTTTTGACGGTTGCAAGCCTTAACAACCCCGAATACTTCGTTGCGATTCAGACTAAGGATGCGCTGCTGTTCGATGATGCATATCCCGAATACGGCGGCTCATGGAAATCCCGCTACGACGACAAGGCGGGTTATGAGTACAAAGTTGCAACCCGCATCGGCGGACACAGCTACGAGTACAGCATTTTTCATGCAACAATCGACAATGCGGATCTTTCCGATGTTTCCGGCAAGCTTCTGTTTGTTGATTATAACTCCGAACTGACGATCGATGAACACGCGGCGTTTGCACGCGAGGCGGGTGCGGCTGCACTGTTTATCTTTGACTCTTCAAGAGAAACCACCTTTGTTGACACAACGAGAGAGGATTGGACCTATCCCGTTGCGGCATACAAGTACGATTCGCTGACCAAAGCTCTTGAACCGTCCCACCCGGCGACGATTCATATCAACCCCTATTGGGATATTGACGATCAGGGCGGTTACATGTCCTCATTCTCAAGCTGGGGCACAACCGGCGGACTGACAATCAAGCCCGAGATAACGGCCATCGGCGGCAATGTTTTCTCCGCATATAACGGCAGCGGCGCATACGCACTTTCAAGCGGCACGTCAATGTCCGCTCCGATGACGGCGGGCAGCGCACTGCTTGTTCGTCAGTATCTGATGAACAATTTCGATATTCCTGCGGCGGAACTTCCGGAAATTGTGAACAACCTGCTCATGAGTGCCGCAACTCCGGTGCTCAATCCCGACGGACTTACCTATTCCCCCCGTTATCAGGGCGCGGGCTTTGAGAACATCCGTGCAGCAATGACCGCCGGTGCCTATATCACCACCGAATGCGGCAGGGCAAAGCTTGAACTCGGCGATGACCCGCAGAAAACAGGTGTTTATAACCTCAATTTCACCGTTGTGAACATGACCGATGCGGACAAAACCTATACTGTTGATGCTTCCGTTCAGACGGAAAGTGCGGAGACGGGCCGAATCAATGCGGACGGCACCCGCCGTTATCTCATGACCCAGACCCCGCACATGCTGAATTCCGAAATTGCGGGCAACGGCGCGATTACGGTTCCTGCGGGCGGTTCAACCGAAGTTTCCGTAACGATTACGCTCACCGAGGAAGATATCGCTTATATCGAAAAGTACTTCCCGAACGGCATATATGTCGAAGGTTTCGTGACTCTCACCGCAGGTGAGGAGAACGGCGTTGATCTTTCCGCTCCGTTCCTTGCATTTTACGGCGACTGGCTTGCCCTGCCCGCAATTGAGCAGAGCAGCTACTATGATTTCACCGAAATTGAAACCGGTGAATGCGATGCAACCCATGTTGTCAACGGCGTATATACCTATGATGCAAATTACGATGAATATATCGGTCTCGGAACAAGCATGGCTTGGCCGAACAACAGCATTTACCCCACGGAGGAACTCGGCACGATGCGCTATGTTGCAAACCGCAACGCGATCTCTCCCAACGGGGACAGCATCCGCGATGCGATCGATGCGATCGTAATCGGATTGAACCGCAATGTTGAGAATTTTTATTACAGCGTTGTGAATGCAGAAACGGGCGTTGAATACTACCGCAAGGATCTCGGTTTTGTGCCGAAGACGTATTATAATGACAATGCGGGTCAGGCACTTTACGTCGGAGCCTATGATAACGAGGAGTTTGACTGGGATTATACCGACCTTGAAGGCAACCCCTTGCCCAACAACACAAAACTTACTGTTGCATTTTGTGCGGAACTGGCTTATAATGGCAGGGAGCGCACCGAAAAGTGGGAGATGCCGCTCACGATTGACACCGAAAGCCCAATCAAGAATGTTTCCATGGTCAGCTATGAATGGGAATATGAAGAATGGAGCGATGAGGAAGACGACTATGTCGGCACGGGTGAATACTACCACGTTCCCACTATCGTCATTGACTACAGCGAGAATCAGTACATGGACTGGAACTGCGGCAGGGCTGCATATGTCAGCGGCGCCAGCTCAAGCAAAGTGTTCCACAATTCCGTTGAACCCGGTACCGTGAACGGAACGACAAGGCTCGGTCTCGGTCCGGACGATCTGAGCGACATCAACAGTTTCCTCTTCCTTGAATGCATGATAAGCGACTATGCGGGCAACGGCTTGTTTATTCGCATCGAGCGCGATGATCGCCCCGGAATCTACAACTCCGGCGAGCTTTCCGACAGTGTTGTAAATCTCCGCCCCGGCGAGACTTACACCGTCAGCGCACATTCCGATATCTGGGATTTGTTCACGGATTTCGACTTTACATGGAGCGTTGAGGATGAATCAGTCGCATCGGTTACCCCGAACGATGGTGATATTTTCTCCGCAACGATAACCGCAAACGAAATCGGCAGCACCACGCTGAAGCTTACAAACGGCTTCCTTAAGGAGATGACCTGCACGATTAACGTTGTTGCCGAAAACTATGACATCTCCGCTTCGGCAGGACTCGGCGGAACAATATCGCCCGACGGCACAACCACTGTTGATTCTCTCGGTTCTGCATCGTACACGATTACTCCGAATGAGGGCTGGCATGTTGCGGATATCATTGTTGACGGCGAATCAGTCGGTGCCGCAAATGAATACACCTTCGACTGCGTGATTGCAAACCACACGATCGAAGCTGTGTTCGCAAGCGATAACTACTTTAATGTTTATTTCGTTGACTGGGACGGCACAACGATCAAAGTTCAGACAGTCGGCTACGGCATGGATGCGGAAGCACCTGCCGACCCCGTGCGTGAAGGCTATGATTTCATCGGCTGGAGCGGAAGCTTCACCGGAATCACGGCAAACACCGTCCTTGTTGCACAATATGAACCCGCAAGCGGAATCCTTGCGGGCGATGTTGACGGCGACGGCATTGTGACCGCCGCAGATGCTCTGCTCGTTATGCGTTATTGCAGCGACCTTGCGGAGCTGACCCCCGAACAGCTTGAGGCTGCCGACTTTAACGGCAACGGCGTTGTTGAGCTTATCGACGCGCTGCTTATCCTCCGCGCTGTTATCTGATTTGCTGCTGACGGCCGTTATCATGGCACGAACGGTAACAGCCTTTCAGCAACCCTGCATCGATTTCCGAACAAAAGACTGTCATCATCCTTTCTGTCCTTTGCATCCTGACTCCATTTTTGCAAAGTCGTTCGGAAAATCGGTGCAGGGCATAGAGCCTGCATTGCCGCAATCGTTGACCGGTTGCGGCAATGTTTTTTACCCCATGCATCAATTTAACGGACGCACAGCCGCCGCAGGAAAACAGTGAATCAAATTTTTAATATAATGTGATTCTCCCTCTTGAATCCGTTTAAAAAATGTGTTAAACTGATATATGTACAAAATTTGAACATATTCGCCGGTGTGATGGAATTGGCAGACGTGACGGACTCAAAATCCGTTGGTAGCAATACCGTGCGGGTTCGAGTCCCACCACCGGCACCAAACACAGAGGCACCCGTTGGGTGCCTCTGTGTTTGGTTAAGTCAAACGGGACTCGAAGCCGGGGAAACAAAACGGTCCTGTGGAGCGTTTTGCCCGGCCGGGGAGCGAAAGCAGTCCGGGCGCGCAGCACGGAGTGCAAGCAAAGGACGATTTGAGCGGAGAGTCCCACCACCGGCACCAAACACAGAGGCACCCGTTGGGTGCCTCTGTGTTGGTTAAGTCGAACGGGACTCGAAGCCGGGAAACAAAACGGTCCTGTGGAGCGTTTTGCCCGGCCGGGGAGGGAAAGCAGTCCGGGCGCGCAGCACGGAGTGCAAGCAAAGGACGATTTGAGCGGAGAGTCCCACCACCAGGAGCAGCCCGGCTTTTATCGTGTAAGTTGTATCGCTCGCTCATGTGGGTACCCGTCAAAGTCAGGGACTTTGATGGGAGAGGAGGAGCAGCGCAGTGATTGAGCTTTCATGCTTTGCATGGAAGCGAAGGATACGCAGCTCGCTCCGACGAGGTCGTGGCGCACTCACGAAAGCGGCTCAGGGGTTCAGCCCATAGCGTTGGGAATGTGCCTGATGCCTGGATATTCAGTTTTCAAGGTTCGCTGAGCCGTAAGGCTCTGAGAAAACTGAATCTCCGTATCCCTTTGCGGTGAGATTTGTCCTCTCACCTTTCAATGGACATTTTTTTGAGGAATTTTAACCATCAGTAAAAATATATTTTTACTTTTCCTCGGATGGCGCGCATCTGCTTTTCCTGACTGAGCAGCAGCCGCATCACCTCAAGGCTGACCTCCGTTTCCTCGCCGGTGGCCTTGATTCTGGCGAAATATCTCTTTCTTCCGTTTTCCTCGATTGCCCAAAGGTCGTAATCGAACTCCTTTAATGTTTTCATGCCGTGATCTCCTTTGAATTTTTGAATTTGGGTGAAATCAAAAATTCGGAGCTCACGGTAATGGATGTGTTGTACTGTTCAAAGCGGCGTTTCATGGAAAAAGTCCTTTCCCGAGCCAAGCCGGGAAAGGACTTTCAACGCCGTACAAAGAAATCGGGCAGCAAAAAAGCGCCGTCAAAGCAGACCGAACCCATTTACTGGTCCAGTCTGACTTTGTACGGCGCTTGGCAGTCTCCTCAGAATGAATCTGATTCTCTCCGCTTGCTCGATTAAAAGTCGGTTTTTGTATTCAGTTTATCGTTTCTGTCTCGGTTTTCCGGAAAGCAGGCGGCAGACGGCCTGTTTCGCCTTTATCCTGCGGAAGCAGCCCAGATTGATGGGATACTCCGACTTGCATTTTCGGCAGCAGACCATTTTGTGTCCCGCTGCGTCGGAGAACACCTTCTCCACCAGAAAGCTGCAAAAGGGGCAGTGGATCTCCCGGAGGGTCAGCACGGCGGATTGCCTGCGGGAATCGGACAGCTTGCGTGACACATCCGGCGAGAGCTTACGGGGAGCGCTTGCTTTTCTCATCCTGCGCCACCGCCCTGTCCCAGCCCCATTTCCTCCGTGATGTACTCTGCCAGCGGGCGGTAACACAGACAGCCCAGCTCCCGCAGCCGAATGAGAAAGGCGGAGAAGGACACGCCCATGGCGTTGGCCATCTGTTTGATCAGGAGCTTGTCCGCCGTCCGCAGAACGCTGTCCCCATATACGGGGATGCGGTCTGTGCATCCGTGCATGAGCGCTACGTTGTGAACCATGAAGCGGGGCATCAGGAGGGCTGCGCCCATGCGATCAACCTGCGTCTCCCGAAAGCTGAACAGGTTTTTGAAGTCCTCTTGCGTGTAGGCGCGCTCCCCGTCAAATTCGCGGTGAAAGGCGGCGCTGGGAACCGCCCTGTCCATGATGTAGTGGGCGCACTCGTGGCTGATGGTGAAGCGCCGTCTGCCGCTTTCGTGCTCCCGCCGCAGGCAGCGCTCGATTACGATGGTTCCTCCGGGATACACGCGCCGGACAACGGCCCCGTTCTCGTAGACGCGCAGAGGGGGCACGCCGTCCGCAATGAAGCCGATCTTGTCGCTGTCCTCCTCGGCAAAGCTGCGGTACAGCAGGGGCAGCTTCAGAAAGTCCGTAACGAACCCCTCGATGTCCACGCAGCAGGTGCGCTCCGCTTCCTTCCCGAGATATTGGCGAATTAAACCTTCGCCCAATTCGTCGAGTTCCTCATAGGAAAAAAATCCTCATGTCTCACAAACACCTCCTATGGGGAGCGGTCAACATACCAGCGCTGACCCTCCCGATACAAATATCTTACCGCACGACCGATTTTGACGGTGTAGCGGACGCCTTCAAACTCATCGTGAGAAGCAGTACAGGTATGAAGCACATTTGTCACCTCCCACTGTCTGCCGTCATGCCAGCGGATAAGAAGCGGGCGGATCACGCCGTCCGTATCCACCTCCGCGTTGACGGACACATATTTTTTTTGCATGGGCAATACCTCCGTCAAAGGGCTTTGATCACATGGGTGGCTACGCCCTGTACCCGAAGCCCGGATACATAGATATCCTCCATGTCTTTATTCTCCGGGTGGAGGTAATAGCTCTGCCGGTCATCGTCATATAAGAGCCGCTTCAGCGTGTTCTTGTCCTCGTCGGTGAGGGCAACGACGATCTCCCCGACCTGGGCGGTATGCTGCTGGCGGATGATAACAAGGTCGCCATCATCGATTTGTGCATCCTCCATGGAGCTGCCGGAGGCGCGGAGGGCATAGAAGTCCCCCTTGCCGAAGAAGGACACGGACAGGGGCAGGTATTCCTCCACCTGGGCTTCCTTTTCTTCCGGCGAGCCGCAGGGGATGGAGCCGACAATGGCGGCGGGGCTCACCGCCGGGTTCATCCTCTTGATTTTCGGGGTGGAGAGTACGCCGTTTTCATATGAAACCATATCCTTTTCCGCCATAGCCACCAGGTATCTGTGTGCGGAGGAAACCGCGATCTTCATAGCTCCGGCGATCTCCCGGACAGTGGGGGTAGAGGAATACCGCTCAAAGTAGCTTTCGATGTACTCCCGGATGCGGAGCATAAGCTCCTCGCTCTTGCTTCTCATATTGTACTTTTCTCCTATCTGGAACAAAAGTTCCTGATAGATTTATTATACACATAACTCAGAGAAAGTCAAGAGGAAAAAAAAGAAGGTGTGCAATCAGATATTCGCTGCATGTATCCTTCATCTGTTCGGTTTGACAGTCTATTACGTTCCGAGTCTAACCACTGTGTCACATTCGGCAACCAATCGTTCGTCATGCGTTGCAAGAATTATGGCAGCGCCCCTATTTGCACAGTCTTTCAGCAACGAGACTACAAGCTGCCTGTTGGAATTGTCAAGTGAAGCGGTTGGCTCATCCGCAAAGATAACGGAAGCGTTTTTCAGAATTGCTCTTGCAATTCCCAATCGCTGCTTTTCCCCACCCGAAAGGACGAGGGATTTATCTTTCTCCCTGCCCTGCAACCCGACAATTTCCAAAACCTCTTTTATCTGTCCCTGGTTATTTCCAAACTTTTTCAAAGAAACATTGAATGAAACTGTTTCATCATCAATAATCCCGTAATCTTGATAAATGAAAGATGCATGATCCTTCCAAAACAGCGTTCGTTGTGACTCACGCCACCCCGTTACATCGTTATTATCCACAAATATTTTTCCGCTGTCGATAGGATGTATCAATCCCAAGCAATTCAAGAGAGTTGTCTTGCCGCTTCCGGATTTCCCGGTAAGCGCAGTCATTTTTCCGCCTTCCGCAAGCAATGTCACATTGGACAGGATTCTCCGACCATTTATCGACAAGGATACATTATTGGCTCTGATATTCATTTGCTCAACCTCCACTCTGTATTTGTTCGCATTTTATCTAAGGACGGTCATTCCCGCCTAAATGACATTTGCAAAAACTCTCGCTTCGAAAAGAAAATATACCCAACAAAATTCAACAGTACATACATCAAAAACAGTACAGCCGATGATAACAGCAACAGCAGCGGTTCCGGGTGACGAATGGAATAAACAACAATCCCTCCGACAAGAACTGTACAAACCGCCACTATGACTTCCTTTCGCAGTACAGGCAGGATGATTGCGCTGTATTTGATCCCTGCCGTATGCAGTGTGAAGATACGCTTCCTGTTCTCTCCGATCCAGAGCTGCGCACTCATGATCCCCGCAGCGCCCATTGAAACAAGGCAAAGCGCACACGCCGCAAAGTAATAGAAAGACTCCTGCTTAAAAAGCTGCGCATATTTCAGTGCGCCCTCTGTGAACGAATCTATGGAGGATATTTTTTCCATAAGAGGTGATTCGTTGAGAACAGACCGCAAGACAGCTTCGTTTTTGAAAACAATGTTTCCACTCGAAGACATAGGGAGAAGAAAGCTGCTTACTTTCAACGTTTTCACGGGCTCCTCCACCAGAATAATCAATGGATTTTTCGCTTGTATGGTGCTGTTGCCATACGATGCGTTTGGAGGCAAAACCAAAAAGCTGTCGCCGTTAAATTCGCATATACCCATGCCTTCCGGCTGTATTTCTCCTGTATTCGTCCAAATAGGGAGCTGCTTAGACAAAAAGTCTTTCAATTCGGCGTGAATATCATCAAAGCCTATCGGAATCAGACTATCAGCTTTATCGGAATTGTCCCCGAATACGGTGGTTTCCACCCATGCGCGGTCTGTGACAACGATATGATCGTATTTTCCCATTTCAGCATTATCAAGCACAATGGCTCTGTCAACAGCCATTGACAGACAAAGATTGTCTCTGTCCGCCATCTCCGCGAAAAAGTTCTCGACCATAGGCATCCAATAATCGTTGTACAGTCCGTTAACATCGTTATATGAAATTCCTACGGCGTCCTTAAGGCTTTCCCATGAAGCATAGTCGTTCGAGAGAGCCCTGTATGCCGAAGCCATCGTAATGGTAGTAGGCACAACCATTAAGGCAAGAACAATGGAGAATATCAGGGCAGCTCGTCCAAGCAGCCTGAACTGTTTCAAGGGATCTTCCTAAAAGATAAATGCTTTGCTTTAGGCTGCACAAACAGAGATATCAGCAGTACAACAACAGCCGATATTGTGATGAAAGTAATTGCAGTATATATAAAAGGCAGAAACATAACGGAAAGCTGATCAATTCCGGAAGCAATGCCTAAATATATGAAAAACGCTGCACACCCCACAAAAAAAGCCTTGAGAGGTCAAAGATATAATTGTCAGCGTATCCTCAAAATGAATAGCTGCAACGGGACTCCGCCAAGTAATCGCAAAGCCCTGGCCTTCGCGTGTGTTACAAACCAGACAATAACTGTTGTCAGGAACAAAAAGAATGAGATTAACACAGCGTTTCCGATTCCATGTTGGATAAAGTATACAAGGAACACTGCCGGAAGCGGGTACTGTTTATAGAAGTCTATGCTCATCTCATTTTTGTTGCACCATTCTGCCAAGGCAACCTTGAACTCTGTACTTCCAAGCATCGAGTAGCTGCCGTACAGCGGTCTTACTCCCATATCGGAAGAATGGATCAGTTCACCGCCGACAGAAGGCTCCAACCACGAAATGCGGTTATCCCGGATTCTGGGACTGGTTCCGTCAGGCTGGAGAGAACCAAACCATATGATATCTTTCTGACTATCATAATTATCTTGGTTTGGAACAACCTTCACTAAGACAGCGCCGTACTGATCGACAAGAGCATTTAGCTCGTTTACAAGTCGTTCTTTCGATATAGTTGTTGATAAAACAGCTATGTTAAATCTTTCGGTTGTATTCAAAGGTTTCTCTTCCTGCATCAAATGCGAATGCTTAAAAACCAATATAAGGGCGAACAATGCAATAATGCACCCCACCAGTCTAATGCTCTGTTTAATCACAAAAAAACCTCCTTGCTTCAAGGATAGCAGAGATGAGTAAAACAAGAGTCTTGCAATACTAACGCACTATATTTTGCGTGCATTTGTGAGCGAACCGATATTTTGCTCATCTCCACAAGGATGGTCTTCGGAGGTGAATGAAGCACTTCCGAAGACAACTACTGTCAGCCTAACTGCTCGAAAAGTGAACTGCTAAAGGGATACTCAGTTGCAAACACGGTAGTAATAGCGGTCATCGTGCGAAGGCCACTGAACTGCCCATTTTTCTGCGATTGACGTTTCCCCAGCGGCAGTATCTACCGAACGAACGGTATTGCCATTCAATACAACGGTACTGCCATGGCAACGATCCACGGTGTAATAGGATCGAACTTTTGCATCCCAAAAGCCGTATTCCCATGTTCCTCCCTCAGCGGGATACTGGGTGATTGGCCCATATGCAAGCCAAGTGGGTCGAACGATCTCCCCACCGGAAGCACCTATTGGTTGAACAGTAATCGGATCAATATCCGAAGGCTGTTGCTCTGCAAATGCCGCAACCGGCAAAACGCAGAGGATAAGCAAAGCGGCAAAAATGCCAGAAAGAATTCTTTTCATAAATAAACCTCCTCGTAAATCGTATTTTTTGCGTTGAAATGTTGACCTACTATTCCTCAATCATAAAGCATCGACTCCTCTCAATCTGTTGAGCCGCTCTATTGCGCCTTTACACATACAACGTTTTGAGGCTAAGAATCGATTACAGATTCCTGAAAGAAATTTTCCCACCCTGCCTTGAACGCACGCCAAGGGCATGGTATAATTTATACAGTAGAAATTATATAGTAGAAATTGTACTGACAGTGAGGAGTGAAAACATGAATGGTCGCTATGATTTCCTGATTCTGCATTTGTTGAGCAGAGAGGAGATGTACGGGTTCCAAGTCATAAAGAAAGTCAGCGATAGGTGCACCGATGCTGAGTTTGAACTGAAAACGGAATGCTATATCCTCTGCTGACCGCTTTGGAGGCTAAGGGCTATTTGTCATCGCGGCTTGTCCCGGTAGCCGGCAGAGAACGCAAGGTGTATAAGGCAACCGAGAGCGGTATTGATTACCTTGCGCATAAGAAGGAAAAATGGTACCGATGGGAAGAATTTGCCAATAGCATTCTTGAGCTTTGATTGTAACCTGTTTCCCGTTACAATCGTTGTATGAATGGAGGCTCATGGGCTATAGAAAGGAAAACTAATGCTATTGATTTATATGAGCTTTATAGACGACGGATCTCATCGCCGACTATTTGAGGAAATATACTTCAGTTATCGAAAACAGATGTTTCTCGTTGCACGCACCGTGCTTAAAAACGATTCTGATGCCGAGGATATTGTACATGACGTCTTTCTGAGGATTGCAAAGAAGTATATGGCAAAAATCAGTACCATCGAAAACGAGACTGATTTAAGGAACTATTTGTTAAAAGCGACAAAAAACGCTGCCTTAGATCACCTAAGAAAGCATCGTCATGAACGTGTTCGAACGAAGGAAGAAAACGAAACAGATGTGCCTGATTCGGAAGAAATGCCGGACGATGCTCTTGTCGAAAAGATACATGATCGCATTGAGTACAAAAAGATTGTATCAGCAATAGCATCTATGAGCGACATATACAGAGATGCCCTGTATTATCACTTTGTATTGGAGCTATCGGTGCCTGAAACGGCTAAGTTGCTGAACTGCAAGGCGTCAACCGTAAAGCAAAGGCTGGTGCGTGGGAAAAAGCTTCTTCATGTGCAGCTATTCGAAAGGGGAGAACAATAATGGCTGAAAACAAACTTAAAACGGCGCTTCGGGAAGTTGTTTCTGCTGAGTTCGCCGAGATTCCAGGGAATGAACGAGAGATAAACCATTCATTCTCAGATGATTTTTTGCGCAGAATGGATAAGCTTACACATGCACAGCAAAGCAGGTTCTGGCGAATGACGAACACTGTGCCTAGGCGGGTTGCAGCCGTCGCAGCCGCATTTTTACTGATTGCGCTGACCGCTTGCAGCATTCCTTCGGTACGAGCTGCGGCAACTAAATTCATCCGGGAGACATTTGACTCCTATGTTCACTTCTTTACGGAAAAGTCTGAAAGAAGGCAGATTACAGAGTATTACCGTCTAACGGAACTTCCGGATGGATATGCAGAAGAAATCGTCGTAAAAATGACTCCTGTTGTATTTCCTTCTATCAAAATGAGGCGGGAGATCGGATCATCTTTGCGCAAAGCGTAACAGAAGATTTTGCAATTGATGTAGATAATGAGAATGGGAAACACTCCCAAATTGACCTATCCGGCACAGATGTATCAATTTATGAATCTGCCGGCGTTATGGTTGCAGTGTGGCTTCACGATCAATACGCTTTCAGTCTAACGGTTTATGGAGACTGCGGGATTGACCTGATGATTAAGTTAATAGACTCGGTTCAAAGACAGTGAAACAACAGCACAAACGAAACGAGGGAGGTTGCAGGCTAATGCCGACAACCTCCCGAAGCAACGAACAGAAATCGCATAGAAGGCCGCACTGTGGCGGATGAGTGTGCTAAAAAACACTAAGTCCAATGTCAGATGCTATGGAAAATGAAAGCCGATGCGGAAGCCGGAGACCCCGAAGCCATCCGGCGATATGAATCCACCCTTGCCAAGCGCAGAGACGAGTACCACAAAAAAGAAAGCAAGACAGGAGGAAGTACCAGCATGAAAGAATTGAAGCCAAGAATCCACGAAAACGGCATCGACTACATTCTCGTGGGCGATTACTATGTGCCGGACTGGAAGCTGCCGGAGGAAAAACGCCCTGTCGGGCATTGGGGTAGGCTGCATCAAGCCTACCTGCGGATGTACCGTCCCGGTTTATACAGCGAACTCGTTCTCTCCTGCAAGCTGCACACCTACCTTGCCGATCTGAACGAGCAGGCAACGGAAAGATGCCGCCTTATCATTGAGCAGATGGCGGAAGCCGAGGGCGTGGACGAAACCCTGAAAGCGTCCGACCAGATGCTATGGGTGCAGTCTATGAACTCCATCCGCAGCCGAGCCGAGGAAATCATCAAGCATGAGCTGATTTATGATTGACGGTCAAGAGCCGGAAAAATCGCATATTTGACGATGGGAACGCTTCGGACGAGGAATGTATCGCCGGAGCGTTTTCCATTGAAAAATCGCCGTTTTCTCCAAGTCAAGAGCCGGGAAAAACACCCGAAAAAAGCCCCTATTGCGTAACAGGGGCGCAGAAAGGAAAATTTATGAGAACAGGGCTTACGAAGCAGGAAAAAGACCACCGAAATCTACTTTGACGAGAAAGAACCCACCATCTATATCCGCACCCACAACACCGACCTCAGGAACAGGCTGACCGAGTACAGCCGCAAATATCCTGCCGCCTGCAAGCTGACGGACGATGACCCGGACACGGGCTGCATGGAGTTTGAAATCCGCAAGGGACGGCTTTCTTTCCGTCTGACCGCACCGTACAGTGAGGAACGCCGCAGGGCGGCAAGCGTGGCGGCGAAAAAGTGCGGTGTTCATAGAAAAGTTGCACATTGCCTATCATGACGTATGCTGTATCTCTGTGTACGGCATAAAAATTAAGCGTGGAATATCCGCAGCAGCGAATGTGCTGCTGTTTGCAAGCGCGTATTACTGCCTGATGGTTTAAGAAAATGTATTCATAACCCTATTCTGTCGGCAACTTATTTGCACGCAAGTCCAACAGACGTATACATCCGAGCAACACAACAAGCAGACTGCCGCAAATCAGCGGAATAACGTAAGATTCCACCATGTCAACAGCTGTACCAGCCAAAAGCAGCGATATAGGTATCAAACTATATGACTGCTGTCAGAGTGCCAATAACTTGGCCACGAAGGTCATCTTGGACAAATATTTGGATTGTTGTAATTGTCTTGATGTTGATTGCTACGCTTAGCCAACCAACGATAAACTCAAGTATGCAAAAAGCCATAACTGTGAGGATATCCCTTTACTGGAATTAAGGCGTTATAACCGCAAGACAAAATGGTTCTTGTGATAATCGAGGAGACCATCCTTTTTCATCTTTCCAAGCTCCAGCGACAGCCCGCTGCGCTCAACGCCAAGATAATCCGCAAGCTGCTGCCTTGAAAACGGGACGTCAAATTCGTATTTCCCGAGCCGCTGCGCTTCTGCGGAAAGGTAGGACATGATCTTTGCCCGCGTGGTACGCTGCCCCATATGCGTGAGTTTTTCGTTAAACCGCAGATTTTTCTCGGCAAGTTCACTGAGAAGATTTCGGATTACTCGGCTGTGATGTGAGCATGCAGACGGGCACACATTTAGGATGCGCTTTACATTCAAAAACATTACGGTGACAGGCGTTTCCGCTATGACGCTTACGTTCAGTCTGGAACCTGGAGCGCAGGCATAGACGGCAGCAAAGGTCTGGCCCGGTCCGTCTTTTGAAAGGATATTCCAGTTTCCCCAAATATCCTCCTGTATAATCAGTACACTTCCCGACAGCACAATACCGATCGAACCTACCGTATCACCGGCGCGCAGCACAAAGGCTTTCTTTGAAAATCCTCTTTTCTTGTGCCAAGACAGGACAGCATGGATGTAAGCTCATTCTCGGAAATGCCGGAGAAAAGCTGAGATGACCGAAGAATGGATAAAAAATCTTTCATAAAAATCCTCTCTCGTTGAAAATTCAACCGACTTGTTGATTGTATTATAGTATAATATGCTTAGAAAAGCAAGGAGGCACGGTTATGAAAAGAAGAATTATTGAGATCGATCAAGATAAATGCAACGGCTGCGGTGCCTGTGCTGCCGCTTGCCACGAGGGCGCTATCACCATGGTGGACGGCAAGGCAAAGCTGATGCGGGACGATTACTGTGACGGTTTGGGTGACTGTCTGCCCACTTGTCCCACCGGGGCGATCTCCTTTGTGGAACGTGAAGCTGCTGCATATGATGAACAGGCGGTACTCGCCAATAAACAGAAAAAGATGCAGCAGGAGGGGATGCACCTTCACGGTGGCTGCCCCGGAACACGGATGAAAACCATGCAGCACACAGAGCCGTCCGGCGCTACGGCTACTCCCGCCCAGGTGCAAAGCCGTCTTTCCCAGTGGCCGGTACAAATCAAGCTGGTTCCCGTGAATGCGCCTTATTTTGGCGGTGCAAAGCTGCTTATTGCTGCCGACTGCACGGCTTACGCCTATGCCGCTTTCCACGAGCGGTTCATTAAGGGACATATCACGCTGGTGGGCTGCCCAAAGCTCGACAGCGTGGACTATTCCGAAAAGCTAACCGAGATCATTCGCAATAACAACATCAAGAGCGTGACCGTCGTGCGGATGGAGGTCCCCTGCTGCGGCGGACTGGAGTACGCGGCAAAAACCGCTTTGCAGAACAGTGGAAAATTCATTCCGTGGCAGGTTATGACCATTTCCACGGACGGAAATATACTTGATTAAAGAAAGAGAGGCTTTCAAGATGGATAACAAGATGTTTTGCTTTCATTGTGAACAGACAGTGGGCTGCACCGGCTGCACCGGGAAGGCCGGTGTCTGCGGCAAGACCGCCGATGTGGCGAAACTTCAGGACGAGCTGACGAGCGCACTCATCGGGCTGGCCAGAGCCACAGACGGCGATACCCCGGTCAACGCCGACACATGGCGGCTGATGATCAAGGGGCTGTTCACCACCGTCACCAATGTGAACTTCAACGAAAAGACAATCCGCGAGCTGATCGACCGTGTACACGCGGAAAAGGAACGGCTGGTACCAAACTGCTCCAGCTGCGGCTCTCGTTGTGGGCGGAAGGATGATTACGATATGAATTTGCTCTGGAACGCGCAGGAAGATGTGCGCAGTCTCAAGTCACTCATTCTTTTCGGGGTGCGGGGCATGGCAGCCTACGCCCATCACGCCATGGTGCTGGGCTATGCCGATGAAGCCGTGAATCGCTTCTTCGCTAAAGCGCTCTTTGCCATTGGCGAGGATTGGAACATGGACGAGCTGCTGCCTATCGTGATGGAGGTTGGTGAGAAAAATCTCAAGTGCATGGCACTTCTGGACAAAGCCAACACCGAAAGCTATGGAACGCCCACGCCTGTTACCGTACCCCTGACAGTGGAAAAGGGGCCGTTCATCGTCATCTCCGGACATGACCTCCACGATCTCAAGCTCCTTCTGGAGCAGACCGAGGGCAAGGACGTCAACATCTACACTCACGGCGAAATGCTTCCCGCTCACGGCTATCCTGAGCTGAAAAAGTATTCCCACCTCAAGGGCAATTTCGGCACAGCATGGCAGAACCAACAGAAGGAATTTGCGGAGCTTCCCGCGCCGGTGCTGTTCACCACCAACTGTCTGATGCCGCCAAAAGCAAGCTATGCTGACCGTGTGTTCACCACGGCGGTGGTATCTTACCCCGAAATGATGCACATCGGAGAGGACAGGGACTTTACCCCGGTGATTGAGAAGGCTTTGGAACTGGGCGGTTACTCCGAGGACAAGCCTTTCACCGGCATTAACGGCGGCAACGCGGTCCTGACTGGTTTTGCCCGCAGCACAGTGCTTGGCGTGGCAGATCGGGTCATCGAGGCTGTCAAGTCCGGCGCAATCCGGCATTTATTCTTGGTTGGCGGTTGCGACGGTGCACGCCCCGGCCGCAACTACTATACAGAGTTTGTCAAGCAGACGCCTGCCGATACCGTAGTGCTGACCCTTGCCTGCGGTAAATACCGTTTCAACGACCTTGACCTCGGCACCATCGGCGGTCTGCCCCGTCTGATGGATGTCGGACAGTGCAACGACGCTTACAGCGCTATTCAGATTGCCGTTGCCCTTGCCGATGCTTTCGGTTGCGGTGTAAACGATCTGCCGCTGTCTATGGTGCTCTCTTGGTACGAGCAAAAAGCTGTGTGCATCCTGCTGACGCTGCTGTACTTGGGGATCAAGAATATTCGCCTTGGCCCCACGCTGCCGGCGTTCGTTTCGCCCAATGTGCTGAACTATCTCGTAGAGAACTTCGGAATTGCCCCCATCACTACGCCGGAAGAGGATCTGAAGCATCTCCTCAAATAACATCGCTGTTCAGGGCATATACGGTCAAGTACTACTTGCTCCTCGTCTCCGTCTTTTGCCCAGTAGCCAAGCGGCTAACGGTTTATATTGACCCTTTTCTTGATAACTGCGCTGGTGTCACAGCAAGACCGTTGCAATCGGCCTTGCGGCGCGGAACGGCGGCTTGAAATATTGCATTTCAGGCCGCCGTTTTCCTTTTGAAAAATTGGATTTACGGGGTTGGTAAAGTTGCCCTTTTTTTAAGGTTATGGCGGTGTCCGAGTAGGTATCGCCGTGTCCATTTTCCTTTTAACGAGCCACCACCCACAATCAAATACCGAACATCAGACTGTTGACACGCGCCGTGTGTGATATAATCCCCATAGAGTAGACACTTGAAAAAACAAAAGAATTCAAGGCTACACTATGGGGGTTATTTATGTCAAGGAGAAAGAACAAAAAATACAGCGCAGAATTGAAGTTAGAAGCGGTGCAAGCATATCTAAACGGAGAAGGCAGTTATGAAAAATTACGAAAAAGATACGGATTATTAAGTTCAACGCAACTCAAGGAGTGGGTAAAGTGGTATAATGGTCATAAAGAATTCAAGGAAAGGCGAGGAGTCGGAACGGAGATCCATATGACCAAAGGAAGGAAGACAACGCAAGAAGAACGTGCAGAGATAGTAGCATTCTGCATTGAGCACGGGAAGGACTATCCGCTGACGATCAAGACATACGGAATCTCATACCAGCAAATATACGCATGGGTGAGGAAGTATGAACCGCAGGCTTGCCATAGAGAAACGCAAGGAGCGCAATCACCGTATTTTCCTGTTTGGCGGCTTCA